>Ga0206946_1072_pt1 | contig 34416 bp, 37 predicted proteins | sample Alteio_BWOrgHeat_2_FD_152965 | JGI IMG/M metagenome (GOLD analysis project Ga0206946, IMG submission 152965) | Enriched cells from forest soil in Barre Woods Harvard Forest LTER site, Petersham, Massachusetts, United States -... | ecosystem: Environmental > Terrestrial > Soil > Temperate forest > O... | reverse complement strand
ACTACGCCATATAACGGTGCGGCCGCGGCAGCCTCAACACTCAAGCAATTGCGTCGCACGATCGTCAAACGAAGCATCGACGAAATTTTGGAAATGCCTCCTAAGACGGAAAGCCAGGCCGACGATTTCCTGGAAGAGATGGAAGCCTTAAAGTGGGGGCTTGAGAAGACCACCGACAAACTCGACGTTCCAGTGTTCAAAAATTGGGAAGCGTCAGCCTATCTCGAAAGAGCGGAAAACCAGAAAAAAGAAGGATGGGCAGAAGTCTTAGGCGTTTGGTGCCAAACCTATACCGATCTGCTCTCAGCGAACATGATGCTCAGTTGCCTGGGCCGATCCAAAAACGCTCGATAGACGAGTCGCTGAGACTCAGGTGACAAACGATCAAAGTCCCCTCGTAAAAGACGTGAGGAAGAAATGTCACAGCGCATTGATAAAGTTCAAGGCATTGTTGCGTCATCTGAGAGGCTTGTGGGAAGCGGATTACAAGGAAATGCTGAAGGTTGCGGAAAAGGTCACGGCGGCAGCTCGAGAACGAGGGTTATATGCTCACGTAGGATACTGGGACGGCATGGCTCATCAGATACTCTACATCGCTCCCGGAAACGGAAGTAAAGATTCTCTTAAATGGGATTACAAGAAAAATACGGCGTGGATGAGCAGCATTTCGATCCACATTCCCAAGGCGGAAAAAGAGTCATTTACTCCTAAGTACGAACTCCTGGTGTGTGAGCAGGCCCCAAACCGGATAGGGCGTCATACGCTGGACTCTATTACAGGCCATCTTTCCGACGGGGCTCCAGTGATCGAGCCTCGTTATAACGGTAGAGAAAAATTCCTCGACGTCTCCGCGATGGCGATCAATGAAGGGCATATAGGTATTGATTACAGCTCGCAACCGTTGACTCTGGTTTCGCTTGCAATCAAGGAACGGGGACCCGGTTACTATGTGAACATCTACATGCTCGATAAGAGCAATAAGAGCACCAGAGTAAATTGGGAGCCTCGTATCGCCGGCACGAGGGACATTCGCGATCTGTATCTTCCCCCCACTGCATTACCCGACGTTATGGAGGAGTTCGTGATGCCAACCCCTTGTGGGTTCTGGCGTGGAACGCCTGGGCCACAGTCGAAGGTCCGCAAAACTGGACAAGCTACAACGGAATCGAGATCGATCCGTACTATGTATGGCTCTTTGGAAAGGGTGGCATCGCGTGTGCTACGCATGCCTCGATGATCAAATGCCGGCAAGGTAAGATTAAGGCGCCCAACTGGATTTATCACGATTTTGATAAGCAGTTCACACAGCCCGAGGTGAGATCTTTGTACCCGTGTGCGGATGGGACTCTTCTCGTTGCCATGCTGGACAGAATCTATACTGCGGACTACAAAATCGATTGCTCGAAGCACCACGTCCTTACCAGTTCCTGGGTGGAACGCGGAGGCAACGCGAGGCAGGTGATAAAAATGCCGATTCCATGCTGGTCTTTGCTCGAGAGCTTGAAAGCGAATCTGCAATCCGATTAGTTGGAGACCCGCCCTTCTTGCCTTCCCCGCGAAAAGGGCGGGATTTTCGAATCGGCCGCCCAATAACATTTATTGGCATTCCATATCCGCAAGGGTTAACCCCCAAATTTAGTTTTAGCGACCCACTCTACGCAGCGCAAAACCTAAGGGCAGATCGGGAGATTTCATGAGCCGGATGGCGCATTGAGGCAGTCCGTGTAGTATAAAAAATTGAATCATCCGACCGCTGCCGTCCTCGCCCTCCAGCATCGAGGAAGAACTGCATATGTTTAAGTCGCACTGATCAAAATTGGTATTACTAAACGCTATTGTTGCCAGCCGGTTGGTCACTATAAGCCGACTTGTCATTTCCGATTAACGTGTTGAGATCGGCATCTCGCTTGTGCATTCAGGGGTACCGCTCTCCTATTTACAACGCATGTCGCTACGGATTGGAGGCCACCTCGGCGAGTGCCCCATCTGTAATTGACTTAGCCTTACTCAGTTACGCGGTTTGGGTTGCATCTGTGGTCTCTTCCAGGAGCCGTTGATGACGGCATCGCCGGGAAGGTAAACGCGGAGAACAGCGTAGAAGGGGCCGTCGGGCGCGGGTAGCCAGTTAGGCTGCTTTGCAGCGCCGGGGTTGTGGTGCGAGACGTAGAGGGAGAGAGAGCCGTCGGGGCCGTACACGTAGCTCTTGAGCGTAGTCGAGTTGAGGAGATAGCGCTGGAGCGGATTCGCCACCAGATGCTGGGTCTTGGCGTCGTACATGGTGAGGGACGAGAAGGCCCGAGCGGGCGGGAGTTGCCCCTATCGAAGCGAAGTTCGTAGTTCTGCTTCGAAGCGTCGGCGGGCTGATAGTTGGCGTCGATGAAGTAGCCGAAGTAGACAGCCTCTTCCAGAGTGTTGCCGTAGAGGCCGAGCTTGGCGCCAGCATAACGGTGGAGATAGTCCACCTTGAGGATGTCACGCGAACCAAAGGAGACGAGAGGAAGCGCCTGAGGGTTGTTGACCTCTTTCATCACCACGGCGAGGTCAGTATCGGAGTCCTTGATTCCATCGTTAATGGCTTGCTGAATGTCAGAGGGGAATTTGTTGAGGTCGAAGGTCTGGTTGGGCCCGATGTTGAGTCTGGCAAAACGGGCGAACAGGAAGCTTTCCGATGGGTTGGGTGGGCAGAACCGGAAGAGGAAGTCGACGATGCGGAAGATGTCGGGTGACTGCGCGGTGATGTCGGCGGGTTGCTGATCTGCACAGCCGGCTGCCTCGCGGAGCCTACCGGGCACTCCCATCGAGAAGGGTATACATCGAGAAGTCTGACGGACGGAAACGACCGCTTGGAATCGCCGCACTGGAAGACAAGATCATTCAGCATGCGGTGGTGACCATCCTCAACCAGATATATGAGGAGGACTTGCTCGGCTTCTCGTACGGATTTCGCCCGGGGGCGCAGCCAGCATCAGGCGTTGGATGCGTTGTCCTGGGCACTGGTGAAGAAGAAGGTGAACTACGTGCTCGATGCGGATATCCAGAGCTTCTTCGATAACCTCGACAGGGCATGGGTGATCCGATTCATCGAACATCGCGTCGCCGACCGCCGCATCCTGCGCCTGATCCAGAAATGGCTCAAGTCCGGGGTGCTGGAGGAAAGCAAATGGTGGGACACGGAGACGGGTACTCCGCAGGGATCGGTGATCTCTCCGCTCCTTGCCAATATCTATCTCCATTATGTGTTCGACCTCTGGGTGGACGTCTGGCGCAGGAAACATGCGCAAGGCGACGTGATGGTCGTCCGCTATGCGGATGACATCGTTCTCGGGTTCCAGTGGGAATCGGATGCGGATCGTTTTCGCCAGTGTATGGGAGAACGGCTGCGGAAGTTCGGACTGGATCTTCACCCGGACAAGACGCGCCGAATCGAGTTCGGGCGGTATGCCGAATCGAATCGCAAACGCAGAGGGGAAGGGAAACCGGAGACCTTCGATTTCCTTGGCTTCACGCATATTAGCGGGAAGAACGGGAAGGGGTCTTACGCTGTGCGACGCACGACTGTTCGCAAGCGCATGCGAAAGAAGCTGCAGGAAATAAAGCAGCAACTTCGCCTGCGAATGCACGATCCGGTGCCACAAACAGGTGCTTGGCTCAGATCGGTTGTGCAAGGCTACTTCAATTACTACGCTGTACCGGGCAACATCGATAGCCTCGGCTTGTTCCGGGAACGTGTGCTCCGCTATTGGGGGCACGCGTTGAAGCGCCGTAGTCAGACGCGGCGGTACGCTTGGGTGCGCCGCTTGAAATTAGCCGCACAATGGCTCTCGATTCCTCGCGCTCTTCATCCCTGGCCCTTCGATCGCTTCGCCGCTACACATCCAAGATAAGAGCCGCATGCGCTAATGAGCGCTCGTGCGGATCTGTGCGGGGGGGCGACCAGCAATGGTCGTCCCTACCGCGACCTCATTGAACTCCGGCCGCTGCCCCGAGGGTTGCTCTACCTTGTGCATGTCAGCGGCGCGGAGGCCGCATGCATGCGCAAGAAGAGCAGGAAACCGCCGTCTCGCAAAATCGTTCTGCGGCTGCCGGATTTGGATCACACGAAGGCCGCTGTTCTTAACAGCCTCAGTTCCCCTCATTCTCGGCAGAACTACAAGTTCGCCATGGAGCAATTCATCGACTGGTACTGCTCCGAACCGCGCCTTGCTCTAAATCGGGCCGTCGTTCTCAGATTCCGCCTCTATCTGCAATCCCTCGGATTGGCTGCAGGAACGATCAATCAGAGGCTTGCGGCAGTGAGGCGACTCGCGTATGAGGCCGCAGATTCCGGACTGCTCAGTCCAGAGCTTGCCGCTGGCATCCGCCGCGTGAAGGGTGTGAAGCAGTTGGGATCCCGTCTGGGAAACTGGCTGAGCAGCGATCAAGCCAAGCGGCTCCTGGAAGCCACCGACGGCGAGGATCTTCGCAGCATTCGCGACCTTGCCATGCTGTCTGTGATGTTGGGCTGCGGTTTACGACGTGCCGAACTGTCAGGCTTAGAAGTTAAAGACATGGAAATCAGGCAGAAACACTGGGCCATCGTCGACCTGATTGGCAAGGGCAACCGTGTGAGGACTGTTCCCATGCCCATGTGGGTTAAAGAGGCGGTCGATCGTTGGACTGTCGCGGCCGAGGTCAGCCAAGGCCGGATTTTCAGGGCCGTGAGCCGACATGGAACACCTTGGGGGAACGGCATCTCCGAGAACGTCATCTGGTACGTTGTCCGAGGATGTTCCGAACGGACCCAGCTGGGTCACCTCGCTCCACACGATCTGCGCAGGACCTGTGCGAGGCTATGCCATACTGCGGGTGGCGAAATCGAACAGATCCAGTTCCTTCTGGGACACGCGTCCGTCCTCACCACGGAACGATATCTCGGCTGCAAGCAGAACCTTGAGGAGCCCGTAAACGACCGGTTTGGGCGCTTGTTCGCCGCCGGGACGGTCGAATCACGGTAAGGCCTGTTCACGTCAACGCACAACGAAGACCCACTGGGCGGAGATTGGTTTCTGGCCGGTGAAATCCGGTTGCCCTTCTCGCCAATCAATTGGAGGCCGCGCACACGCCGAATTCGCGCAATTCGGGTCGAGTCCGAACTGCGGTTTACAGTTCGCGAATCGCAGTCACAGGGTTTCGGCGCATCGCTCGATGCGCCGGAAGGTAGCATGCTGCCAAAGACATTGCTCCCAGGAGCATGACGACGGAAACTACAGTGATGGGATCGTTGGCTCCGATTCCGTACAACAGCCGGACGATAATGCGTGTCAGTCCCAACGCAAACGCCAGTCCTAGCGCCAGCCCGATGCCTGTGAGCCACAATCCCTGCAACAGCACGAGCCGCAGCACATCGACACGTGAAGCACCTAACGCCATGCGTACTCCGATCTCGTGAGTTCGCATTTGGGTTCGATAGGACACGACTCCGTAGATTCCGGTTATCGCAAGAACCAGCCCAATCAGCGCGAACATTCCCGCCAGGGTGCTCTGTATGACGGCGAAAGTGCTCGCCATCTGGGTACTCTCCCGCATGGGACGCACATCGAAAACCGGCAGCCGTGTATCGATTTCATGGATGGTGTTTTCCATCACTGGCTCCAGGTCGACCGGATTCCCTGCGGTCCTCACCTGCACCATCGTCTCGTACCCTGGGTGCTGGAAATAGCTCATATAGACCATAGGCTCCGGTGACTCATTCACGAATGTATGTGTTGAATTCCTCGCAACGCCGACAACCGTGAAAAGTCTGCCCCACACCTTGAGTCCCTTTCCCAGCGGATCCTGTCCTGGCCAGAAGCGCCTCGCCGCGGTCTGATCCACGACGAGTACCCTCGGGGCCTTTTCATCGTCATTCAGAGTAAACTCGCGTCCTTCCAGAATGGGTATATGAAGGGATTCGAAATACCGCGGGCCCACCTCGGCGTTCTCCACCAGCAAAGACTCAGGGGGGTGCGGCACATACCCTTCCGGATACGCATCGTTCCTCTTCTGGATCAGGGTCATCGGAATCCAGTCCGTAAGAGACGCAACCTCCACGCCGGGCAGTGCCGACGTGCGATCAAGTATCTTGTGACGGATCAACTGTGCCTCGTCGTTGCTGTAGCCGGCAATATTCAGCCCCACCGACGCAGTGAGAACATGGTCTTGCTCAAAGCCGGGGTTCGCCGCAGCGAGATTCCGCAGCGTTTGCAGGAATAGCCCGGAGCAGATCAGCAGAGGAAGGGAAAGCGCGATTTGCGCCACCACCAGCCCGTTGAGCAATTTCCGGTTGCGTGAGCCGCCGGAGATACTTGCGGACTCTGCCTTGAGTACCTCAAGGGCCGGCGCATGAGACGAACGCCAGGCGGGGAGCGCGCCGCATAGCATGCCGGCCAATAGAGAAAACACCGCAATCCCAATCACCACCCTATGGTCCATGGTCCCGTTTAGTGCGAGGGGAATTGAGTTCGCTGGAAAGAACCATGCGAATGTCTTCGACGTCCACGATGTCAATACAAGGGCCACAACTCCTGCGACGATGGAAAGCACAGCGCCCTCCAGCATCATCTGCCGCACCAGTTGTATGCGATTGGCCCCGAGCGACTGCCGTATCGCAAGCTCACGCCGCCGGGATACAAACCGCACCAGCGTGAGCGTCGCCACGTTCGCGCTGGTCAGCAACAGCACTACGCCGGCGAAGGCCAGCAGAATGGGCAGCGTCGCCGCCATATATCCGTTGGCGCCGAATGGCGAACGCCACATGGGATCGAGCGTGATCCGGTTATCGCCCAGATGCTGGTCCGGATACGCCACCACAATATGGTGCATCACGGTGTCGAGATCCTGGGCTGCCTGGCCACGGCTCACGCCGGGCCGCAATCTTCCTATTACGATCAGCCAGTCCGAATCGCGATGGGTCATCCGCCACACATCCGTCCCGAGGGGATCGAGCGTTACCCACAGATCATCGCGCAGTCCGGGCGCTGCTCCGACAAACCCTTCCGGCGCCACACCGATCACCGTCACAGGATGGCGGGCGACCTCGATCGACTTGCCCACAATGGCCGGGTCTTTGGCATAACGCGTCTTCCAGAGCGAGTAACCCAGAACCACGTTGGGAATTGCAAGGGACTCCTCGTCAGACAGAAAGAAGCGCCCCAGCACCGGCTTGATGCCGAGCACATCGAAATAGTTCGCCGACACGTTCGCAATATAGACACGCTCCGGTTGCGCACCGCCAGTCAGCGCGATCCAGTCGTTATGATAGGCAAGTATTCCGGCGAAGGTGTGGTTCTGCTCGCGCAGATCGCGATAGTCGAGATACGACAAGGGCGGAGTCGGAGAGAAGTTCCGTTCCCCCCGCTGCAGGCTAACAAGATCGCCCGTGTCCCGCGCGCCAGGAATCGGACGCAACATTGTGCCGTCGATCCAACTGAATACGGTGCTGTTGGCGCAAATAGCTACTGCCAGCATCGCCGTCGCGGTGATCGTAAAGCCGGGGCTCTTGCGCAGTTGCCGTAACGCATAACGGACATCCCGGCCTAGTTGTTCAAGCCAGGCCTGGCCCCACATGTCGCGCGTCACATCCTGCACCAAAGGAATGTTTCCAAACTCCCGCTCTGCGGCTTGTCGCGCCGTCTCTGCCGTCTCGCCTCGCGCCACTCGATCTGCTATCGCCATCTGCAGGTGCGCATCAATCTCTTCCTGCAATTCGCGCTTGCGCCGCTGAAAACCAAAGCTCGGGAACCACTTCATGACTCACTCTCCTCCGGCTTGACGTGCATCACCGACCCAATCGCTTCGACAATCCGCTCCCATCGGCCCAGGTCCGAGGCCAACTGCTTTTCCCCTTGGCCGTGATTCGGCAATATCGGGCTTTTTGCTTGCTCTCTGACTGCTTCCACTCAGACTGCACCCAGCTCTGACGCTCTAATCGATGGAGAGCCGGATACAGTGATCCGGTCTTCACCTGAAGCACGACTCCGGATCGCAAATGTAAAGCCTGGACAATTCCGTATCCGTGCTGCGGTCCCCATTGCAGGGTCTGAAGAATAAGCATGTCGAGTGTTCCCTGCAGCAGCGCGATTCGGTTCTTATACTGGTCTTTCTCGTTCATAGATGTAGACACTCTACTCCCACTGGAGGTAGACCGTCTACGTGGTTTTGTACAGCGCAGCGATCAGCCTTGCCCACTCAGCAGATTTAAAATTACGTCAGTTCTGAGGACGAAAATTGGTGATTCTGCATTGGCGCTAAATCGCCAACCCACTCATCGGCAAATGAGATCAAGGCAAGTTGCCGAATTGTCCGCTTGAACGGAATTATGAAATGAAGATCCAAACCGCAGCTGAGACCTGATTAGGGATGTTCTACGCGCCTTGATGGGCACATTAGTGATTTCTCGTCAATCGAGAAAGGTCCGCCGAGAAAGGTCCGCAATGGGTTATTTGTCCGGTAAGCGGTTATTCGTCCATTTGGAAGGACGATTAGTAAACACAAGACTTATCGGGACTGACAGGTCGACGAGACGGCCTATAGCTAGCGTCCTCGACGCTGCGATTTTCAGAAGTAGTGGCGGATAGCCGGAAGTTGTGAGAATTTAACAGTTCATTCAGAACTGTTTGCTTTACTCCTCACTGAAGACAATGCGAACCTGAGATGTGACTGACGCGGCTACAGCCAATCCAATATCGCCGCCTCAACACTGAACTGTGCAGCAGAGTACCTGGACAGCCAATATCCTTAGCCCTTGAGGAACGCCAACAGATCCGCATTGATCTTCTCCGCGTGCGTCGTGGGCATGCCGTGCGGGAAGTTCTTGTACGTTATCAGGGTTCCGTTCCTCACAGCTTCGCGGACAGCGGCGGCGCGGCGACATAGGGAACGATCTGGTCGTCTTCGCTATGCATCACCAGCACAGGAACACTGATCTTCTTCAGGTCTTCCGTGAAATCGGTTTGGGAGAAGGCTACGATGCCGTCATAATGCGCCTTGGCACCCCCATCATGCCTGGCGCCACCAATTTTGGATAAAGGCCTCCGAGGCTTTCGCGCCCGGCCGGTTGTAGCCATAGAAAGGTCCGGCTGGCACGTCGCGATAGAACTGTGAGCGATTGGCTGCGAGTTGCGCCTGCAGATCATCAAACGCGGACTTGGGTAGGCCAAGCGGGTTGGCCGCTGTCTTCACCATCAGCGGCGGCACTGCGCTGATCAGGGCAGCCTTAGCGACGCCCCTTTCGCCATGACGAGCCAGATAGTGCATTACCTCACCGCCGCCGGTTGAATGGCCAACATGGATAACATCTTTCAGGTTGAGATGAGCCATAAGAGCGGCCAGGTCGTCAGCGTAATGGTCCATATCGTGGCCGTCGCCAGTCTGAGTAGAGCGTTCATGGCCACGGCGGTCATGGGCGATCACGCGATAGCCATGATGCAGGAAGAACAGCATCTGCGCGTCCCAATCATCGGCCGAAAGCGGCCAGCCATGGCTGAACACAATCGGCTGACCTTTACCCCAGTCTTTGTAGTAGATCGTGATGCCATCCTTTTGTCGTGATCGTGTCCATCTTCTCCTCCTGGCTGTGGCATTTGCTTCGAACTGGGCACCCGCTGTTCGCGGCAGCAGAGACAGGCTTCTTTCTGCGATGCGCACTTCGGCTTCCGTCTCCTGCCGCAGTGCACCGCGGCACTTGAATTAAACCTACCCGCGGGGATACTTCCCGGAAGCGCTAGCATGCTTATATCAATTGCGCGAAACCCGATGCCAGAGGTCCCATATGACATTTTCAGAGGTAAAACAGACAGTCGACCCAACCAGGATCGGCGCTGAAATCGGCATACTGGTGTATCCAAACTCACAGGCCGCAGCCGTTTATGGACTAACGGACCTGTTTTGCGCCGCGAATGCCATTCACTGCGCGCGGGGCGGGCCGTCTTGCAGCGAGATTTAGGTCAGCCACTGGAAGCTTAATGAAGACTCGCGTCGTATCCGGCGAATCTACACCACGCACCCCGACCGCACCCAAAAGCTCGCGGTTGTCATTCTTCCGCCGAGCATGGGGTTCCCAGCGGCAGTAATCCTAAAAGGGAGCGACTTTGCCGTTGGCTGAAAGCGAGGTACGCCGATGGTACAGCACTCTGTTCAGTGTGCGCGGGAGTCTTTCTTCTAGCGGAAACAGGTTTGTTGGATGGGCGAACAGCTACGACACATTGGTCTCACGCAGAAGAAATGGAACGCCGATTTCCGAAAATCAAGATTGAGACACAAAAGCTGCTCATCGACCATGGTGACCTTTTCACGACCGGGGGAGTTATGGCGTGGCTCGATCTGGGCCTTCGATGGATTGAGAAGCTGATGAGCCCAACGGTGATGCTGGGGGCGGCACGCTTCTTCGTTATAGACCCGCCGCGTAGCGAGCAGCGCCTGTATGCTATTTTCTCTCCGGACCTGCTTCACGGTGACGCCAAAATTCTGCAGCTTCAGCACTGGATCCACACAAATTACTCCGAAGAGCTGTGCGTTGCGATGATGGCCAGGTTTGCCGCGATGGGAGAGCGCACTCTGCTTCGTAGGTTCCATCGGGCAACCGGTCTAAAGCCGAGCGAATACTTCCAGAATGTTCGAGTAAGCAGGACACAAGAGGCGCTTGAGTTTTCAACTCATACCGTAGAAGAGATCACCACCATGGTCGGATACCGGGACAACAGTGCATTTCGTCATATGTTCAAGAAAGTTGTAGGGTTGACCCCGACAGAGTATCGGAGTCGCTTCGGACTTGTAGGGACGCATCGTAGGTAGATGCGCGAGAAAATTCCAAAGCTGGTGCCGTAATTGTTCCGGCGAGATAGCCATTTCCCAGAGGGCTGTAGGAAAGGAAAGACTAAAAAAATCACATCCGTCTGTTGAACTACCATGTGCTGTTGTGGATTTCGTCAATGGAGGGCTTCATGAAAGCAGCTTGGTACGAAAAGCAGGGACCCGCGCGGGAGGTTCTCACCGTCGGCGAAATGCCGGATCCGGCTCCGGGACCGGGCGAACTTCGCATTCGCATCGCCACCTCGGGAATCAACCCAGGGGACATCAGGAAGCGTCAGGACGACTTTGGGTATGGTATGCCGTATCCTCGCGTCATCCCCCACAGCGATGGCGCAGGGCAAGTGGATCAGGTGGGCGACGGTGTTTCTCGGGATTGGTTGGGGAAATCAGTATGGTGCTATGGCGCCCAATCCTATCGCCCGTTTGGCACTGCCGCTGAATTTACAGTCGTTCCCGCAGCGCAAGCCATTCTTCTACCCACGAGCGTGACCATGGAGCAAGGCGCATGCCTCGGCATTCCCGGCATCACCGGTCATCGCGCCGTGTTCGTGGCCGGGCCCGTCCGCGGACGCACCGTGCTTGTCCAAGGAGCTGCAGGATCCGTGGGGTTATGTGCGGTCCAGTTGGCGCGTCACGGCGGGGCTCATGTGATTGGCACAATCCGTACACCGGCAGAGGAGCAAACAGCGAAACAGGCAGGCGCGCACGAGGTCCTGCCCAACGATGCGGAACTGCCCGCGCGTGTGAAGGCCCTCGCCCCTCAAGGGATCGACCATATTGTTGAAGTCGCATTTGGGGCAAATATAGAGCGTGATGTTGAACTCTTGACAATGGATGGATCCATCGCGACCTATGCCACGAATGCAGCGACTCCGGCGATTCCCTTTTGGCAGATGGTATTCAAGAACATCCACCTCTTTTTTCTGGGCAGCGATGACTTTACTCCGCAAGCGAAGACCGCCGCAGCACGCGACATCAACGCCGCGCTGGAGGCTGGCTGGTCGGGCTTCGCGATAGGCGAACGGATTCCTCTATCGGAGATCGTTCGGGCTCATGAGCTTGCCGAGCACCCGCAGCATCCAGGACGAGTTGTGGTCACGCTCTAAAAATTGCAACCCTCGCCGATGGCTTTCTCGTTCTCACACCAAAGGGCGTCATCGAGGATTTTGTACCCGGCCTTGCGTAGGGTTGCGTCGCTCCGTGCCGCTTTCCCAGACTCCCCGCAGATTCACCTTTGTCTAGTGCGAACGCGGCGACATAAACCAGGCCCACGACTTTGGGTTCGTTGCCGGGTTTGGTAATGAGTGCACCACCATAGGAATGCCTTATCAGAAGAACGGGTCGGCGATTTGGACACTTGCTGGCTATGCCGCAACTTGCCGAAGACACAGATCGATCTGAATAGGTCAATGAGCGCGTTGGCCTGTTCTCACCATTTCAGAATTCCTGCGCTCGAATCCTCAACGCTGACTGACATCCCAGTATTGGGGCGGCGCGCTTGCCTTCACCTTACTTCCTGATGAATCCCATCCGCTTTGCAATTGCATCATCGACCATCCGGCCTGGAAGCAGCCTGGGCAGTGTCCAGTTCTTCAAGCGTTGCGGCACAACGGCATATCTGGTCTTCGGCTTCGCCGCGGTCAGTGCTGCATACACCGCACTGGCAAGTTGCTCGGCGGGCAACCCTTTGCGTCCCTCCGTCACAATATATTTTCGAAAGTTCTCGATCGCTCCCCAATAAGGAGTCGTCTTGAACTCGCTCAGGTCCTCGGTTTCACCCTTGTCATACATGGCAGTGTTAACCGCCCCGGGCTCAATGATCACCAGATCGATTCCGAATAACTTCAGTTCGCGCCGCAGTGCCTCCGACATACCTTCAAGTCCCCACTTCGAAGCGGCGTACGCACCCAGGAAAGGCGGTACGACCTTCGCTACCGTGGAACTGATATTGACAATGCGACCCACTGGTCCCGTTCTCTTGTTGTCTGTACCAAGCAGCGGAGCAAAGGCTTGCGTTACCATCAGTGGACCCATCATGTTGGCCTCAAGCTGGCGTCTGAACTCGCTCGGCCTCAGATGCAAAAGCGGTCCACTCACAACCATTCCGGCATTGTTGACCAGCCCTGCCAGCCTGTTCGAACCGAGGAGGGCTCCTACTTTCTCACTCGCTCGTTGAATTGCATCCGCATCTGTGACATCCATGATGAGGGGCACATAGCGGTCTCCCATTTCCTTTTGAAGACGGTCAGCGTCAGTTTGCTTTCGTACCGAGCCGAAAACACGATAACCCTTCGAGATCAACAACCTTGTTGTCTCCATGCCTATACCAGTTGATACGCCTGTAATAACGACATCCTTAAACCTGGTCATGTCCGCTCCGTCACTCGCTGAAGATGGTCACTGCACATCTTTATGGTGTTCACTGTACACGATGCCCACCTTCTGGTCAAGGTGTACACTGATCACATGCCTTTTCCTTCCAAGACAGACCGAAACGCCATCCTCTCAGCCGCCCTGGAGGAGCTATCGAGCGGCGGCATTCGCAATCTGTCTCTTCGGAACATTGCGGCTACTCTCGGCCTCGCGCCGAACGCACTCTATCGCTACTTTTCCGACCGGGCGGCGCTTGAGGCGGCCCTCGCAGATGAATGCGCCCGCAGATTAGAGATGGCTTTGCGAAAAGCTGCGCATGGCTCGGATGCGGCGAAAACAATCCGCAGGATGGCTGGCGCTTACCTGCATTTCGCAAGGGACAATCGTAATCTCTACGAAGTTTTCATGAGCTTTCATACGCCTGACCATGCCGGTTCGCCTCGCCAGAGCCTCTGGAGCTTTACTGTCGAACAGGTGCGGCGCATGACCGGAGAGACGTATGCGAGAGAGGCCGCGGTCGCACTCTGGGCTCTCCTGCATGGAGCAGCGACGTTGGAGGCAGGCCAGGTGTACGGCGAAAACAAACCAGCTAGCGGCTTTGAGTTCGGACTGAACGCCTGGCTTCTCCTGGCCGAAACGCCATCGTCCGCTTCGCGGACGAAGAAGTCTGTGCGCTAGCCTGAACGCGCATCTCGTCAGCAACTCCGAGCAGAGCATTCCATCGGTTCTTCACGGTCCCGGTAGGGACGCTCATCACTGAGTGCCCCCCCGGACGGATCCGTACGTGCGCGTCTACGCATACGGCTCTTATGAGGGATGTGTGGCGTGGAAGCGGGCGTGAGGATAGGGGTGCAGGATTCGGGGTATGGGTATCCACCTATCGAAGACCGGAGTCAGTGACTCCCACTTCTTCTTTGCGCGTTGGCTGCGACGAACCAGAACGTTTCGCCAGAGCCGGTTGACGCGCTGCCTGAAGGTGCGCAGTTGATCGATATTCCCGGGAACAGCATGGTATTGGTAGTAGCCGTTGACGACCTTCCGAAGCCATACACCAACCTGACTGATGCGATCATGCTTCCGGCGGAGAAGCTCAACCTTGACGGTCTTCAGCTTCGCAACCATTCGCTGTTTCGACGTAATCCGCCAGACGGTGAAGGTGTCGGTCTTGTGACGTCGCCCGCAGTAGTGGGTGAAGCCCAAGAACGTAAAGGTCTCCGGTTTCCCTTTACCCCATAGTTTCCGTTTGTGGGCGGCGAACCGCCCGAACTCAATCAGCCGAGTCTTATCCGGGTGGAGTTCAAGCCGAACTTCGCCAGCCCGTGAAGAATCACTAGCCTTGGTTAAGCGATAGCGTCCAGAGAAGGTCCAATTGCGGTTTCACCGGTGGGATCAAACGCAAGATGACGCTTCATTCTGCCGCAGATTTCTTTGAACCCGTATGAGACACGGCTGGTGGATGTAAAAACCTTGCAGGATGAGGGCCTAATCCCAAAGTCGGCTTATTGGTCACAGGTGACGCTAACGACCGACGGGAAGCCGGATGAAGTGATAGCAGTGGCCACAAGCTATGATTCCACTCTGCGCTCCGGAGCGCAAACACCGTTCTCCGACCAGTTGCGGATCATTTCGAGGGAACACTGTGGCAGGTCGACCCGACGCACACGACGATTTCAACGATAGGAATTGGCAGCGCCCAGCCGGTGACGGTAGCACTCAATACCTTCTATGAACATGGAACGAAGCAGTACAGCGTCGAGAAAACAATCCAACCTGACGATCAGTTCTTGGTCAATTTCGCCGATCTTATTCGAAATCAGCAACCGGACAAGAAGGGAAACACAATACCAGCTGCTACAACCTCAGGGACATATCAGCTAAAAGGCCATCAGTCAGCCCTTGCAAACGGAAATCTATGAGGGAAAGGTGATTACCGACAAAACCTTTGGCCATGCCACTTATGGCTGCGTAATTTGTTGCGGCTACAGGCCCGGAGGCCTTACTCCAGATCCGGCTGGAGTTGTGCTCGGGTTTACGGATAACGTAGGCATTGATGGTACCGACACTTGCGGCAATTTCGTGCAGAATATAAGTGGCTATTATTCAATACTGGTGGTCCTCGGATAATTCCATTTTCACTATGAAACCGGCCTCGTTGACGGGAGTTTCGGTGGGGTCTACCGGGATGAATGCAACGTCTTCGAAGCTTCCTCGTGGTGGACCAGGAACAGATAACCCACCATATTGTCCTATTGTGTTAAGTTGCGGTGACGTACGCGACAATATCATTGCCTTTGGCATTGGCTTCATACCTGTGTGTTCCGATTTCACTCAGACAGCCCACTCCGTATATTTCACCTTTGCGGAGATAAATGTGACTTGGTGTCAGTTGCTCTTTGTCTTGGAGCCAGAAATTTGGCGCGCTACCGGGCAGTTCGACGGTCGCTATCTTACAAGCCACTTTTTTGTGCAACATAGGAATCCTTTGGGTGCGTGCGTCGTGGTACGCGACGTGCTCTTGTAAAGAGCGAAGGCGAGGGAATGACATGTTGAGTGGTACGACTTGTCGAGCGCGATCATTTAGTTCTCCTTCAGATAAGCGGACAGCGGTAGCACCGACTATCGGAGTTGCACCGAGCATTTCCACGGTGCGTGACTCTCCGAACCAGCCCTACTCTCCATCGAGCCAGGCCAACAACGGAACCGGCGATTTTACGCTTCCCGTCGATATGTCGTGGGAGATTGATCTTTGGGGCCGTATCCGGCGCAGCGTCACCGCAGCGGGGGAACAGACTCAGGCAAGCGCGGCAGACATGGCCGCATCAAGGCTCTCGGCGGAGACTGGAACGTCAACAAATTGCCTAAGGTCTAACCTTCAAGGGACAAGGTCTCGCGTGCCTGGTGCAGCTCTATAAGGCGCTTGGCGGTGGGTGAAAGAACAAATTGCAAATTTCAAATGGAGTTGGAAGAAATGGCTCACAAACAAGCTCTTTCCCTTTCGCCGCAAACTCTCCGTTCTGTCCCTTTTATCGAGTTGCGGCAGTCACCGGCATCAGATAGGGTGGCTTACTTTATTGCACATGATCTTCGGCATCACCTTAGCACTGTATATGCAAATGCGGAATTGATGTGCAATAAACACTATGTGCAGTCTGAGCGCGAAGAGATGCTTGACGATATAAAAGGGGCTGTCGCGTGCATGACCGAAGTCCTGGAGTCTCTCCTCGTTCATTCGAGAACCGGCTGTTTGCTTCAACTTCGGCTTGAACCTCTCAAGCTGATTATTGAGAAGGCCACGCAGATGGTCCGATCCCATCCCGACGCTGACAGGGTCGAGTTTATTCATGAAAACATGCCTCTCGTTGAAGTGAGTGCGGATTCGACGTGGCTCTGCAGTGCAATTTTCAATTTGCTTCTCAATGCGTGCCAAGCTGTCCAACTCTCGTCTGATTTGAAGAAGGTCAGCGTTACATGTCATCAAGGCCCTAACGACGTCTATATTCGCATCATCGATAATGGCCCTGGAGTACCCGTGACGATTCAGAAGAGCCTCTTTCAGCCCTTTGTGAGCTTGCGTCTGCGGAAAGGAACGGGTCTTGGCTTAGCAATTGTAAATAGCATCGTTCGAGAACATGGGGGCGAGGTTTCCTTGGAGGAATCAAGACCAGGAAATACATGTTTTGTTGTAAGGCTCCCCAGACCAGATACGTTCAAAACGATTGCCCATGTTCCGGAAGCAATCTTCTAAGGGATCGCAGAGACAAAATGGTAGCGAAGCCTGAAGCACAAAGGTAGCTCTAGCCTTCGCGCCGTTCTGTTGAGAATTTTGTTATCGGATGCTCTATGAGATGGATGATTAATAAATTGGCTTCCGAGCCCTTGGACCCTCAACCGAGAAATTGCCGGCTGCGTGTGGAACTTGCGAGTTCACAGAGTGCACAGCAATGACGCAACGAAAGAAAACTTCTGACAAATCCCGGCAGCGCGCTAAGCGTGAAGGCCCCGGCCGACACGGCTAAGGCAGGATCGGAAATAATCATCGATGGAAAGGCTGTCGCTGTCACAGATGGGGAACTGCTCCTCGAAGCAATTTTGCGCGAAAAGCAAATCCCCCATGTCTGCTATCACTCTCCGCTGATGGGGCCAATCCGGAGTTGCGATACATGCCTCGTTGAAGTGAACGGAAAATTGGAACGCGCGTGCGGAACGGAAGTATCTCCCGGCTTGCGGGTCGTTACCAGTTCAGATCGTGCGACAAGCGCGCGATCTGATCGGATGCCAGGAACTCCAGCGCTCGTTCAGATTGAAACCAGTAAATAGAGAAGGAGAGGGTAACACTATGGCAATGCCGGTAGATTTTCGTGAGTTTACGCCCAAGGACGCACGAAACGATCTCATGAGAAGGCTCGAGCAGACACCCCAGGAACATGTGGAAGCTCTGCTATCCACCTATGAACTGCTCCAGAGGATGCATGATAAGGGCCTCATCGATGTCGCCAACGGACTTCTGAGTGCGAGTGACACAGTGGTAGAGTGTTGCGCGGACATGGCGCACTCGCGAGAGGGCGTCAACGGAATTCGAGTGACATTTATGCTCATCAACCTGTTGAGTGCGCTTGATGTTGACCGGATGCATGCTCTCCTCTCCGGTAGCGACAGCCAGCCGCCGTCCATGTTCAAACTGGGACGGGACGCCATGAGTTCAGATGCTCGCCGCGGGATGGCTGCAGCAGTCGGTCTGCTCAACATTTTTGGGAGTGCCCTGCGCAAGCAGACAGCAGAATCGCGGCCCGCTGCCACACCTCACGCTTCTTTTTGGAAGTCTCTGTCCAGCCGGTTCTATGACGATCCCGTTCGTTAGCAAAGGAGAGTGATGAGCGATTTACTGGCGGCCCGATCTCAAATGGGAATGTCATTGGCATTTCACATCATCTTTGCGGTGGTTGGATAAGTAGACGATATGAGCTTGATTTCACGAATTCCGAAAAACATCGATACGTTCGGCGGAATCCCAAAAAAGAATCCCGGCCGCTGACTTCAATGCGGCGGCGCAGTGCCCATGAGTACGGAGGTACACCTGTGGAGATCCGGAACCCACGCGCGAAGAGTCCTACATTGAGGAGAATTTCCGGCAGGACATTGCTGCAAGAAATGCAGCTATGAGGCTGTCCTCAACCCCGCGAGGCACGCGTTTGCGATCAAACCTTCCGATTACCGCTAACGCTCGTATTGGACCTCTTCGTATCGATGGCGAACTCGGTTACTGGTTCACCAATCACAATGTCCCGCAATTTTGGATTCGCGGCCAAATCGTCGGTCGCGATTTCAGCGAGCGCACTCAGGCGTATCTCGAAATCTACGATCAGCAGGATGCCAACCGTATTGATGGAGCAGCCAAGCAACGCGAAACCACCTTGGGCGCCGGCGGCCGTCAGACACTCAACAGCAAAAAGAATACCTACAGCGGACCGGTCGCTCAGAGCATTGGATATCCGGTTCTCCAGGCGGTGTGAACATCGCGCGATCGGGTTAATCGCCTCGTTGGGGTCTTCACATAAGACACTTAAGCGGCGGCGAGTCGCAAAACGTGTCTGAAAAGGTCCGTTGTGACCACACAAGCGGTAACGCTGGGGACGTTTTCTTCTGCGAGGTCTGTCAGGGTGTGGCCCGGCGGCATTTCAAGGAAGAGATTACAACCCAATTCCTCCGCGACTATCGTCGCGTCATGCCAGCGAACTCCATGGGCGATGTTGCCCGCCAGATCCGTCGCTACTGCCGACGCGGAACGCACCGCTCGTCCGTTCACATTCGCGATATAGGGCAATTTTGGCGGCTTCAGCTGCATAAAATTTAGCTGGTGCCGAAGTGAGTCAGCAACGGACGAAAGTAGAGGACAATGGGACGGCACTGAAACGTGAAGGAGCTCAGCCTTTCTGGCACCGTTCCGACTCGCCTCTTCTAAAACCTTCTGCATCCCTTCTATGGAGCCTGCAATGACGATCTGCCTTGGTGCGTTGATATTTCCTACGAATACAGGAGTCGCGGCCGTGTGCACTGCATTGACGATAGTCGTGACCTGTCGCTCGTTAAGACCGACGATGGCAGCCAAGCCGTAGCCGACTGGATATAGCTGTTCCATTTTCTCTGCGCGGGAACGAACCAGAATGACCGCATCCTTTAATAGGATCGCCTCGGCAACGACGGCTGCTGCAAAGGCGCCCACAGATAAACCTGCAACTGCACAACATGTGACACCTTGCCTCTGCAAAGCTCTAGCCGTAGCCACTCCAGAAGCCAGAAGAGCCAGTTGAACCGATACTGTGGAATTCAATGCCTCAGGCGAGTCCAACAGACGAACATCGGATTTCAATACGTCGCTGATTTCATCGAGCGTCAGTTGGACAGCAGGATCATCAACGAGTTCATGAAGCATTCCAGGTTGCTGTGCTCCTTGTCCCGGAAACAAAAATGCAGGATTCACGTTAGCTATCCTCGCCATTCGACAGACTCCACAGATTGGAGCCGAGAATTCGGCCGTTACTGGTGCGAAGCAGAATCTTACGAGGCGAGGTTGTCACGAATTCCTCTAAAGAAAAACCACAGAAAGGTGTTTCTACCAGTGCATCGACCTTTCCCGGAGCACTGCTGATCATGCGCCACAAATCCTGTGCTTCCGTGATCTCAAGTTTTCTGGGCGCGAAAAGTATAAAGTCTAAATCACTGTCAGCGCGGACAGCCGGTATTCCAGAGGCCAGTTCATAACCCACGCTTCCGCCCGGACCCCAGCTAATGTCCAATCCTGCGAGATGGCTTTCGAGATAGGACAAGCTTCGGAACGCCTGTAGTCCTCGGCGTGAATCCTCTGCGAGCAGTAGCCGCAATTGATCTGGACGCCGAGTCTCTAACACTTCATTCAACTTTGTGAATCCTGCACATCGTTCGTGCCTTTGTGATCCACGCATTCCCACGGGGATCAATCCATCTGAGATGCGGCTTCTGCGTACAACCACCCACGGACGCTGATTGGGATTGAGGTATGGGCACGCTGGATCCCCTTGAGTTGAGATGACCGCCGACTCTGTTCTAAGGAGAAGGAGATCGTGGACATGCAGCGTGCCAACCATTAGATTCCCTCACAAGTACTTCGTGAATACGAGCATCCAGCCGGCCATAGAAAATGCCCCTACACCATACAAGGCAATCAGCGCTGAGCTGGCGATTTCAGGAGTTGAATTGAAGCTGCTATGTACCCCAATAGCAGGCCGACGAAAATCGGGAGCAACGCATTTAGAAGAATCAGAGTCATTGCGACCTCTTACTCGTTGAACCATTGCGCTTCCAGAGCAGCTCGCACTGCAAGGGTGCCTTTCCGCGTTTCCTTTGCGGCGTCCGACTTCCACCTGTTACTGAGATCGAGCTTGCCTTTACGTGCATCAGCGATCGCTTCTGTGATTGCTTTCCTGACTTCTGCAACCTCATTCGAAGTCGGGTGTTGTGGGTCTTCAGCGTGCAACAGCTTGAACAGGAGTCCGAGTTTGGCATAGTCCCGGACGTCATACGACATGGGAGCGATCTCGTGTCCCAGTTTTTCGAGTTCCGCAACGGACCTTCTCGTAATTCTGGCTGCCGCTTCTTTATGCATTGCATGGATCGTAATCCCAGCATCATCGAATGCCAGAATGCGATTAGCCTGGTAGCCGTGAGTGAGAAATCCACCGCTGAATGCGTGGCCGGCTACCAGCGAAATAACGGGATGTCCCGCCATCCTTGCCGATGCGTATGCATCGGCCAAGGTAGCCGCCGCGAAGAAGATACCAGCTGTCTCCTCACGGCGCCCGTAAGCCTGGCTCTTGACGTCAACGATTGCGATGACGGGACGCTTCGCTTCACGAGGTTTATCGCGATCTTCGGCGATCACTGCTCGAACGTGGGTTGCGAGAGCGAATGCTTCTTCGAGTCCAACCTGCCCGTCGCGGACACAAGGAAAACGGCCGTCCTTGTCAGGTACAACGCAGAGAAAAAGGGCTGACTCATTTCCAACAGCCGCCGTTGTGGCCAGCACGGAGTTCGGATCACTACTATTCGGAGTGTCGCTTCCGGTCAGGGCTTTAAACCATGCTTTACCGCGCAATCCAACTTGTTCGTTCATCGCACACCTCCTTTGGGGCTAGCCCACTGTTGCCGCAATGTTGCCGGATCTATCTGGCTGGACGTATCAAGCGCCGCGATACGAGCGCGATACAGTTCCACCTGCTCGGTCCGGTGCTTTCCCGGTACGCCTTTGTGGACACAATCACGCACGGCCGCGGCTATCTTGTCTGCATCATCTTCGACAAGCGAATCAGCGAGTCCCATGCCGACGCGTTGTTCTCCACCATGAATTGCCCAGATGAGTGCTCGATCGGAGGCGTCAAACTCATCGATGCCGGACTCCTGCTCAATCACCTCTGGGCCGTTCAATCCAAGTCGGGCTTCGCGCGTCATGATTGTGTAGCTGGATACGCCAGCTACAAGAGACATGCCTCCGAAACAGCCGACAGTGCCTGCAACGATTGTGATCACCGGGGCATGTTGACGAAGGGCGAGAGCTGAAGAGATGATCTCGGCAACAGCTGCCAAACCAAGGTTCGCTTCCTGAAGGCGGACGCCGCCTGTTTCGAGCAAAAGAACTGCAACTGTCGGTTTTCCCGCCTTGGAGTCTTTCGTTGCGAGATCCAGGGCGGCCGTCATCTTGGCGCCGGATACTTCACCGACGCTGCCACCCTGGAAGGCCCCTTCAAACGCAATGGCGACTGCTGAAGCTCCGCCGATTTTCCCCTTGATCACGATGCAGCCATCATCAAATTGCGGAGCGATGCCTTGCTTAGCAAGCCATGGAGACTCGATGCGATCGAACGGACCGACGAGCTCCTTCCACGTACCTTCATCAAAGAGGCTCTGAGCACGGGCACGAGCGTCCAGCTCGATAAAACTCTTGCGGTTGACGAAATCGGGAATGAGAGTTGGCGCATTCATTGCTCAATCACCTCCACTGCCTGTTCGAGACGAAGCAACACACTGCCGGGTGTTGCGCCGGCATCGTTAATGTAGATACGGACCGCCCCATCGAACTTCGAGAAGAAACGATCGAAGACCGCCTTCCATGCATCGCCGAAGCCGTTGACGCTGGTTGTGATGAAGACACGGGCCCCCTCTTCACGATTCGGTTCGAGAAGGACCTCCATGTCACCCGAGCCCACGACACCAACGTGCGCTCTCTTGGTGATGAGGCGTTTTGCCTCGGGATAGTTGAACTCAATTTGTTCCATCGCTTTCCTCCACTAGACTGTTGTCCTTTTCCACTCGTTCGAGGCCGCGTTCGAGAGCGTCCAGAAAGAGTGTGGCCGCGAGAAGATCTGCGCTGCCGCCGGGAGAGATGCGCTGACTGACAAGCTCTTGTCCGAGTGCGATCAATGCTACATTTCCCTTTGGGCTTCCCGGGCCACCAACCTTGATGACACGAGCGGCGCCCTCGTGCACGATCTTTTGTGCCTCAGGTCCCCCTCGATAGAGAACACAGGTGTCATCGAGATGCGACATGATCGCAAGCAGAGCGGCGAGCCGACTGTCCCGCTCTGTTCGGCCGCTTTTGCGAGCTGCCCGCAGTGCAGGAAGTCCAATTTTGGCGACGTGTGGAAAATTTCCGTAGGCTTCACCACGAGCGCCGGAAGCCCCATATCGTTCAAGCACGACATCGCCGTGAGATACCGCGCGCGGTCTTGCACGATCGGGCAAACGAGCGAGATATCCTGCAGCCTCGGCGACAAATTCCGAATCGGAACCCTCACTCAGACTTGCAGCACAAACCAGCAGTCCCAGAACCCAGATTGCACCTTTGTGAGCATTGCTGCCTGAAGTCGCGCGAAGCATCGCCACTTCGGCTTCTCTACCAATACTGGCAACCACTGCACGCAGGCTGGTATCCATCTGAGCTCCAGCAGATGCCAGAGCCATCCGTGTAAAGTATGGGGCAATCGCGTCCGCAGACTTCCTCATCAGGTTGAGCGACAGATCCGAATGGGATCCTGAGCCTCGACCATCAACCAGGCCCGGTTTAGGTGTGAGCTCTGCTTCAGCAATCAACGATTGCCAGGCGAGTTTCGAAAGCCCTTCAGACCGGGCCAATGCGTCGAACTGCTTAGACGATTTCGTGATTGGTCTTAGCTGTGCCATTACCAACTCCTGAACTGGGCCGGCGGCTGATAAAGGCCACCAGACCATGCGACCAGATCTTCCATACTTCTGGCCGCGAGTAAGGATCGGTTAGCTTGGAGGCGATGGACTCCAATATCCTCAGGAAAGGCGACAATGCCGCGATAACGAAGTTCGGCGGTCTCATTGGCCTTTGCCTTAAGGCCGACGGGACTGATACCTGCAACTGCCGCCAAAGCCCGGCGGCGCTCTTCAACGCCTTCAGTTTTGTACAGATAAGCAATCCCTTCTTCCGTCACAACGTGGCTAACGTCTTGACCGTAGATCATGATGGGGGCAATCGGCATGCCAGCCTTCTTGCCGACTTCAACCGCATCCAGAGTTTCAACGAAGGCCGGCTCGCCACCTTTTGCAAAGGTTTCAAGCGTCTGAACCACCAGTTTGCGTCCCGGGAGAGTTGGATCTGCATTGGTCTTGAGGTCGAGCCAAGCCGGCGATGAATGGCGGCGTCCATGCGGGTCATGCCCCATATTCGGCGCGCCGCCGAAGCCTGCAAGCCGCCCCGTCGTCACCGTAGAGGAATTGGCATCCCCGTCCATCTGAAGCGTTGCTCCAATGAAAGCATCCACGGCGTACTGACCAGCAAGCTGACAGAGAACACGGTTAGACCGCAGGCTACCATCCCGGCCAGTGAAGAAGATGTCGGGGCGAGCACGGATGTATTCATCCATTCCGACTTCGCTTCCGAACGAGTGAATGCTCTGAACCCATCCGCTCTCGATAGCCGGAATCAGTGTAGGGTGCGGATTCAGCGCAAAGTGTTTGCAGATTTTTCCGCGAAGCCCGAGAGACTCTCCAAAGGTCGGGAGAAGAAGTTCAATGGCAGCCGTGTCAAAACCAATTCCGTGATTGAGTGACTGGACCTGATGTCTCTCATAGACGCCACGGATGACCATCATCGCGGTCAGAATCTGAAGTTCGGTGATGTGGCGGGGATCACGGGTAAAAAGGGGTTCCACCGCGTATGGCTGGTCGGCCTCTAAGACGATATCAACCCAGGAACCGGGGATGTCGACCCGTGGCAATGTGTCGACGATCTTGTTGACTTGCACGACCACAATCGCGTCGTGGAAAGCGGCGGCCTCAACAATCACCGGGGTATCCTCAGTGTTGGGGCCTGTGAACAGATTGCCTTCCCGATCCGCCTGCTCTGCGCAAACCAATACCACGTTCGGAATAAGGTCTACGAGTAAGCGAGCATACAGTTCGACATATGTATGAATGGCGCCGATTTCAAGAACACCATCTTCGAGAAGTTGCGCGACGCGCAGGCTTTGTGGCCCGGCAAATGCGAAATCTACTTTTTTCGCTATGCCCAACTCAAAGGGTGTCAGATGTTCGGGGCGGCTGATGCTTGAAATGATCAGATGAAGATCGTGAATCTTCTTCGGATCTACCTTAACGAGAGAACGTGAAAGAAAATCCGCCTGTTTTTGATTGTCTCCTTCCATGACGATCCGGTCGCCGCTCTGAATCACGGTTTCGAGAGTTTCGACCACTCTGTCTTGCTCCAAAACCGGACCCTTCATCCACGGCTTTACGCTCTCTAGTCGACGTCGCTTTTCGTCGCGTCTGGTTGTCCATGAAGTCCTCTGCTGTGTCAGTTTCTGGTCACTCATTCAACTTCTCCTTTCCAGCACACAACCATTGGAGTCCAGATGGCGTGATTATGATTGTTGTACGTTTGTATCAGCGTGATAAATATTACCAATCAGACAGGCCACACAAATACGACAACTCAATCCCTTCAACCGCTGTGTGGACTTTTCCCAGAAGTTGAGACAGCAAATAAGAAACACAATTTTCAGTGAATGGAGACTTGTGTCATCGGACAGTTGGGACGGAAGTTCACGCGTGAGTTCAAGGGGTAATCGTTGGCCGAGGTGCCTCGTGCCTGCGAGGTTAACCCCCAATGTTCTTCACTGCTGGCGGCGTGAGGTGCGCCAGTTTGGAGCAGGGCGAATGATTTGATACTGACGCGTCATTTACGACGATGAAGCGTTTTTATAATCGTGATAGCGTCAGCCAATCAGGAGGCCGCATGGAATTCCGTCACATCCGTTCATTCTTGTCCATCGCTGAAACTCTTCATTTCGGTCGAAGCGCTCGGCTCCTCAACTTGAGCCAGCCTGCGCTTAGCCTTCAAGTCAAAGCGCTTGAGGACGAATTGGGTATCCAACTCCTAAGTCGAAACCGACAGGGCACGGTGCTTACGGAGGCTGGACAGGCATTTCGGGAAGACGCGGCGGTCGCTCTGGAAAAACTTGAATTTGCCAAGAGGAAAGCTCAGTGGGCGTCAGCAGGCAAACTCGGCCATATTCGCATCGGTTTTATATCAACTGCCGGTTTTGAGATCGTCCCGAACTTGATGCGACGCTTTCGGAAGAGCTATCCGGATGTTGAATTTTCCATAAGAAACATCTTGACGGGCGCACAACTGGAAATGATTGACGATGGTTTGTTAGACGTAGGCTTTCTTCGTCTTCCCATTGAAAATCGCAAAGGGATCGAGGTGACAACGGTTCACAGGGAACCATTTATCGCGATCTTGCCTTCATGGCACCCTCTATCCGCCAAGAAAGAGATCCGTTTGCGCGAACTCAAAGGGAATCCATTTGTCATGTATGCGCGGGAGTATGCTCCTGGATTCCATGATCTTTTGACTGGAATTTTGAGCAGCGCTGGAGTCGTCCCTAAAGTGGTCCAAACGGCAGGAGAGATGCCTACACTCATCTCTCTCGTCGATGCCGGCGTGGGCGTCTCGATTGTCCCAGCATCTGTCGCAAAAAGAATCGTCTCCAAGGTGGCCGTGTGCTCGATTGCGGATCGACTGCCGGAGTCCGAGATTGGGTTGGCCTTCGCACGGCAGAACAATGCGGCGGTAGTACGTCGATTTTGTGAATTCGCTCGGACGTCGCTGGAGCATTAGTGTTCAGACCAACGGGTGGCGACAATAATCATAGTGTCTTCGCTGCCTCACTCTTCCGTCAGATACTCGCGATTGACATCGTTCGAACGTAATTCCGTTCTCTTTCGAGATCGGGGGTGTCTTGCGCATCTTGCAAGACACGGCGAATATCTTCGATTCCAATGCCCGCAGGCCGCCACAGCCTTGATTAGCGGCACATATCACGGTCATAAGAACAAATCAGCGTCGCGAATCGCGCCCGGAGAGTCCAACGTTGCGTGAGGACAGAAACACATCCACCGGATGACAACCTCATCAGCAGTAACGGTTCTTGGTCTTGAAACGCGCTGTAGAACGCAACAAAAAACTGGAGATAGTTATGTTCAATCGATTCGCCATGTTCACCACGATGTTTTGTGCTGCCGTCCTGTCGAGCACACCAGACTTACAAGCTCAGAAGTCAGACGTGAAAAATATCGTCCTCGTCCACGGTGCCTGGGCTGACGGTTCGGGCTGGAGGGCCGTTTACGACAACCTTGTCAAAGACGGCTTTAACGTCAGCATCGTCCAAGAGCCGGAGACGTCCTTCCAGGATGATGTGACCACCGTGAAGCGTACCCTCGCACTGCAAGACGGACCGAGCATCCTTGTCGCCCACAGCTATGGGGGAGCCGTAATTACAGAAGCGGGCACGGATCCATCGGTTGCCGGATTGGTGTACGTTGCAGCGCACATGCCCGACGCTGGCGAGAACGAAGCGGACGACGGCAAGCGCTTCCCGAGTGACCTCAGCAAGTCTGGTGCGATAAAGAAGACGGCAGATGGTTTCACGTACCTCGATCCCGCGCAGTTCCATGAGTACTTTGCAGCCGATCTGTCTGCAGAGCAGGCCGCCTTCATGGCGCGATCGCAGGTACTCAACGCGGCTGTAAATTTCAAGGCAGCCATCACTACGCCTGCGTGGAGAGAAAAACCGAGTTGGATGGTCGTCGCCGGGGCGGATAGAACGATCAACCCCGACCTCGAACGGTTTTATGCCAAGCGAGCCAAGAGCCACACGGTCGAAGTCGCAGGCGCCAGCCACTCAGTCTATGTCTCGCATCCCAAGGAAGTTGCAAATGTAATTGAGAGTGCAGCACGTGCCGTTTCGAAATAACTCGGACTCCGCAAGGAGTCCCCACACCTGGAGGGACTAAGTGAAGCTTCTCGAAATTCAGTCGTCACCAAGAGGCGAATCTTCCGATTCCATCACCCTTACCAAATCATTCATCGAGGCGTGCAAATCCGGCAACACCTCGATAGTTGTGGATACGTTGAACGTCTGGCATGAACGGCTACCAGAGTTCGACTACGAGGCAATTGGAGCGAAGTACAAGGCAGTGAAGCACGAAACGATGACTGAGACGGAAGCCAACGTATGGGAGCGTATTCGATCGTTGATCCAACGCTTTCAGAACGCCGATCGAATCGTCTTGGGAACTCCAATGTGGAACTTTGGCCTGCCTTACAAACTCAAACAATTGATTGATCTCGTAGCGCAGAGAAATTATCTGTTTGCCTACGACGGCAAACAGTACGGCCCTCTCTTGAACGTGGAAAAGGCAATCGTCGTCTACACACGCGGTTCACGTTTCCTGGAGGGTACTCCGATACCGCCGTCGCGATTCGATCACCAAGCAACTTATTTGGACTTTTGGTTGCAGCTTGTAGGTGTTCGAGACCTTCGTAGTGTGATTGTTGACAACGCGTGGAACCGAGATCGTCAGGAATCAGAAGTGAGTCTGGCGAAGGGCAAAGCGACTCTGGAACAACTGGTTGAGTGGTTTCTTCGCTAGTTGCAAGCCTCGACCGTACGAGGCTGCCCAAGGTTGTATAAGCGGCGTGGGAACTCGGATCCAACCGAGGTGAATTAGGAGTCTCATGGAAACATTGACAAGACCGGGTGAGCACGCCCCCACCAATCCGCCAGCGATCGCTTTTAGCTCAGTTATGGGTATCTGCGGTCTCGGGCTGTCCTGGCGAGCGGCAGGTCAGGTGCTCGCCGCTCCACGCGTGATTGGCGAGTGGTTGATCGCGGTCGGCGTATTGCTCTTCATCGCCCTCTCCGCCTTGTACGGCATCAAGACAGTACGCGACCCGAACACTGTAGTCGCGGAATTTCGGGATCCCACGTCGGCCAGCAACTTCGCCTGTATCACGGTCGCGGTCGTGATTGTCGCTGCTGCCATCCTTCCCCGGGCTCCATCTGCGTCGCTGTTCCTTTGGGTATCAGGCACAGGCGGTCAGCTTGTGCTCTTCCTGACCCTCATGGGGCGATGGATTGCTCAGCCTACTGAAATTCTGCACGCCACGCCGGCTTGGCTCGTTCCAATCGTCGGTAATGTGACCGCTACTTTGGCAGGTGTACCACTTGGGTTTCACGAGACGTCCTGGTTTTTGCTAGCCGTTGGACTTGTCTCCTGGATCGCCTTTCTGCCGTTGTTGCTTCACCGGCTTATCTTCTGTGAGGACAAGTTGCCGCAGCGTCTCGCCCCGAGCCTAGCGATCTTTGTCGCCTCACCCGCGGTCGGGTGTCTGTCCTGGCTGCAACTTACGGGCCGCGTGGATACGGTCTATAGGTTCATCCTGTTCACGGCCCTGTTTTTCGGCCTGCTTGTGTTGCGCTTGTGGCAGCTTGCGGTGCGAGCACTTCCCGTTTCGGTCGCCTGGTGAAGCCGGCGCGCACGCGCGCGGAGAAGCGTAGCTCCTTGCCGCGATAGAAGCCAACGATCATGCACTTGATCATGAAGGATAAATAGCTCAGCTGCCGCTGCGGGCTCAGCTTTTTTTGCATTACTCATGGCAGGATCTCCTCTTAAAATGGGCCACCGTTTAAGACTTGGGCGACGTGAATGTATTTGAGATCCAGATCGGCGCGCCGCGCGATTCCTTGCTGGTGCATCAGGCATGACATGTCAGGCGAGACTACGTATTCGGCCCCGTGCCGAAGATGATCATGAACCTTATCCAGGCCCATCCTTGCTGAGACAGCTTCATCCGTTACGCAGAACGTGCCTCCAAATCCACAACAATCATCCGGCCGATCTACGGGAACAATGACTAGGCCCTTGACTTTAGAAAGCAGCGATGCTGTTTTGTCGAATGGTTCCCCCATGATTTCGGATGGCTTCGCGATTCCGAGGCCCGGATGGAGCTGCAGCTATTGTGCAAAGCGACGGAGTGTCGAAACTCCGCCCATGGGAAGGAGTCGACTTGCAAAATATCGTGGAGGAACTCCACTAACTCATACGTATGTTGCCGAACGTGCCTAACATCATCTGTCTGTTCGATGGTATCGAAATGGCATCTGACCTGTTTGACGCAGCTACCTGCCGGGCCGACGATGTAGTCATAGCTTCTAAAGTTCTTAACAAAGAGGTTCTCGGCAGCTGCGGCATTGGCCTCATCCCCGCTGTTCGACATAGGCTGTCCGCAGCAAGTCTGGTTGAGCGGGAAATGCACATCGAGCCAAATCTCTCCAGAAGTTGCAGGGTAGCAATTCCGACCTCCGGGAAGATCATGTCGATATAGCAGGGAATGAAGAGACCAACTCTTAGTCTTTTCTGAATGGTCGAACTGTTTGTGACTGAGATCAGAGAGGTCATTTCTATTCTCCTTCCTGGCCCAGAAGTATCCCCACCCGTGAAGCAAGAAGCCCGACTATTCAGGGATGTTCTTCTCGAGGCCGTCAGTGGCGGCGATTGCGGCTATCTTGGCGAGCCGAAGTGGTGGCGCAAGAAGGCTGAGACAGTCCGGGAGCTGTGCGATCGGCTTTTCATTGAGGTTGACCTGCGGGTCGTTCGGGTCGCGGCTCATACAGCCATGGGCTGGGCCAGGTGGCTGCGGGCCGGTTGATGATAACCCCGGGATCGGAATTCCTCCTGTGTTCTGGCCGAATGTCTTGGGACCTTCGTGCCCGACGTCGCTTTTCGCGCTGGAGAACCCAATGCTGTAAATGACGGTGTTGGTGTCGCTGATCACGCGCAGCGCCTCGTCGAGTTGCACGTGGCTGCCGCGATCGCGACTCTCGGCAATCAGAAGAATCGCCCGGCGATACTGAATCGGCTGTTTGCGCAGCAGATCGACCGAGAAGGCGAGCGAGTCGAGCGTGGCACCGCCATCGTCTCCGTGGTTGTCATGGATCAGGGCTTGAATCGCCTTTGCCGCAGTATCGCTATCCGCCGTGAAGTCCTGTGCCAGCACGGGCGAGCTGTCGTAGCCAACGACCGCAACCTTGTGCGGGACGCCGCCGACTATCGAGTCGATCATCGTCGATAGCAACTCGTACTTCGCGAGCTGACGGGCGCCATCCCCGCCGACTTCGATATCGACCACCAGCGCGAGCGGCTCGCCACCCGTGTCCTGCTCAAGGTGAAGCTCTTGGGGAACTCCATCGTCTGTGAGGACGAAATCGTTGACGCTGAGCGAAAAGACGAGTTTGTTGCCCTTATCCCGAACCAAGGCAGGCACCAGCACCAGCGTTGAGTGGGAGGTCAACGTGGGGTCTTGCCTAACTGTAGATCGGGCCGGACTCTGACCTAGATTTTGAGCTGGGTTTTGGGCTAGCGCGGCGGAGAGGCTGGCGAGGGTGAGTGCTGCGCAGAGCTTCATAGTTGCCACTATTCAAATATTAGCTGGGCGGAACTCGCATATGACAGACCGAGAAACCGTGGATTGTGGTTGATTTAGGCTGCCCCTTGGCGCTCCATGGCCAGTTTCGCCTGCTGAACTTTCCGAAAATCAGCAGAAAGCTGCGCTTAAAGATCGCGGCGTGAGAAGAGAATTTGCGCCAACAAAATCACTAGAAGTGCATAGAAAGCAGCGTACACCACCATGGCATTACTCGGCACCAATGTACCGCTGAAGGGAGTGACACCAACGGTTCCAAGCAGCGGCGGCTGGAACTTGAAGGCAGCGCGCCGCCACAGAGCATCGCTAGGCATGATGAGACTTGAGAGAATTCCCAGATTGATGCAAGCTTTCACGTGTTGCAATGATCCAAACTGCTCGATCCATCCGCCGACAAAAGCCAAGCCGTAAAGCCCGAGCGAGACGGCGCCGCTGGTCAGCGATGAGAAACGTGTACTCGCTGCCATAGTAACGCCGAGCAGCACCAGGGCCTGCAACCAGATCAGACTGAGCACCGCCAGGCCGTGTGGAGGGCGGTAGCCACTCTCGAGCCAGCTGATCAGAATCGAGCCACCCTCGATCAGCAATACATAGAGCGTCAGCATTCCGACGAAGCCCACCCACTTGCCAAGCACAAGGCACCAGCGCTCCACCGGTTTGGTGGCTATGGCGTGAATTGTGCCTGACGCGATCTCCCCTGACAGTGTGTCGCAGGAAGTCAGCACTGCCATCAGAGAAGTCATCATACTTCCGGCATAGAGCACCATCATGGTCATCATGACCATGCCTTCGCGAAAATCGACAGCCGAAGTCTGCTGCGTCTTGTGTTTCAAAACGAAATGAAGCGCCGTCCAAAAAAAAGCCAGGAATGCGACGCCTGCGAGCATAGCAATCCAGAGAATCTTGCGCCGTGCCGCCTCACGGAAGGTGACTCTGGCCATTAGCAGAGTTGTACGCAAGGCACCTGGCCCGCGCGAAAGACCGAAAGAGGACGGCTCTGCTGTGGCTTGCTCGATCATTGGTCGCTCGTTTGCTGGCGGTTCCGGAGTGCCTGCGGGCAGGCGCACGTCGATTGCATTCTCTCTCATAGGCCGGGGTCAGGTCCTATCATCTGCAAAAACAAGTCTTCCAGGCTTACTCGTTGCGGGACGACAGAGAAGACCTCCGCACCAGTCTCGACCAGGCAGCGAACGACCTTTGGAAGATCGTCTACATTTCCCACGCGCAGTTGCAGAACCTGCCCCACGAAGCGAAGGTCCTGCGTGAATCCTTTGATCTGCTCTATGGCGGCGGAGCTAACACGCGCGACTCTGATTTCAACTTCGGTCTGAGCTGACTGCCACGCGCCCATCTCATACATGCCGATGATGCGGCCATCCCGAATGAAGGCTACTCGGTGGCAGCTTTGCTCAACTTCGCCGAGTAAATGCGAGTTGAGAAAGACAGTGGCGCCGCGACTACACTGCTCCGCGATAACCTCACGCACAAGCTTACGTCCGGCTGGATCGAGGCCGGAAGTGGGCTCATCCAGAAATAGGATTTCTGGGTCATTGACGATTGCCTGCGCCAGGCCGACGCGCTGCATCATTCCCTTGGAGAAACTACGAATGGGTTTGTTGTGTTGCGTACCGAGGCCTACCCGCTCAAGCAATTGCGGGATCTTCCGACGCAACTTGTCTTCCGCCAGACCACATAGCCTCCCGTGAAATGCGATCAGCTCTGAAGCTGAGAGCCAATCATAGAACCGGAAGTGTTCGGGGAGAAAGCCAACGCGAGTTCGCACCTCGCGTGTGCCCACCGGTTGACCAAGCAGTAGAGCGCTGCCACCGGTTGGCTTTACCAGGCCAAGCAGCATCTTGATCGAAGTGCTTTTGCCAGCGCCATTCGGACCAAGAAACCCGAAGGCCTCTCCGCGACCTACCTGGAGGGTCAGATCGCGGACGGCAGTACGAGTTCCATAGCTCTTTCTAAGCTGCGACGCGTCGATGGTAAGAGTTGCCATGCACGTTCCGGCTCTCTTTACTGTAACTGCGAGGCCAGGTTGATTGCCGTAGTATCGTCTCCAGTTCCGTTCAGAGCAAAGACGATTCCATTGTCCACCCACATGAGAGAGAAGTGGCCAGACTGGTTCTGATTTGTCGCGCGCAACAGTGCGCCTTCATTGCCGTTGACATGCACCTGCTTGTACTTCGATTCACCGCGGACCACGGGGAGAACGAGCGTCGAGGTCCAGTCGACTGTTTGCGTAAAGTTAGCAGCGTCGTTGACGCTCATGCCAAGAAACTGAAGCGCTATCTGTGCAATCTGAGCGGGATCGATTTCCTGAGGAGCAGACACTATCGGGCTGGGAATTTCGAATAGCGAAACACATGTAGCATCGGCCTCCTGTCCGGATATCTCGCCATCGCTGACTCTGTTTGTGTGACTGGCTTGATTCGCGCTGACATGGACACCAGCCTCTGAGACGGACTTATCCGCACCGCCAAGATGAACGACAACATTATGATCCGCACTCGCTGAAGGGTTCTTCATGCCCGGGCTGGCACCCGTCTGGCCCATCATCCTGGACGCAACATCGCCGCAGTTCCCATAGAACGCCATCACGCCAGCAGGCACTCGCACACCAATGATGGCCCCATCCACCGATGACGGAATCCGGAGGTCGCTGCGTCCCGCCTCATCGAGTATCGATTGGATGCGGTCACCATCAAGTTTCATGTTCATGCCGATCCCGCTCTCTAAGAGGAAACTGGATGGTGTTTGGCCAAGAAGGAGCTGTACTGGAAACCCAGCGAGCTTCGATGCAGTTGCCGCATTCGCTATAAGCTGCGGTTTTTGAGGACTCTGAGTTACCGTGATTTCATCGGAGAGAACGCGACCTATCGTCTGATTGAGCAACTGATTGTTTTGCAGCCCCTCATTCTTCAAGGTAGCGGGGTTTATCTCGAGTATGGTGAAACGCTCTACGCGAAAGATGGCCAACAGGCTTTCCGCCCACGCCCGAACCGGCGCTACGGTCAGCACCAAAGCGACTGCGGCGACGCCAAGGCATCCGCCTGCAAGGGATAATTTCTGCCACAAGGTCCACCGGGTCTGATCACTGACCATCCATTCCTCCCGCCTCTTTTGAAACGCGGCCCAGGCCCTCGCAGATGTATCGGAGTCTGGCAACGCTGGCAATCTATCGAGGCCGTCACGCACAAACGCAGCATGATTCCGTAGAAGAGCGAGTTCGTCGGAGCAGATGCTGCAATTCTGCAGGTGCTGCTCGACTGCGAAGAGTCGCGTGGAATCGAGTTCTCCATCCAGGTAGGCCCGCAGAACTCCCTGATTCACTTCTTCGTGTTTCATTGCCCCTCCTTTGCTGCCCGCAATTGCAGTGTCTTGCGATT
>Ga0206946_1070_pt1 | contig 35004 bp, 36 predicted proteins | sample Alteio_BWOrgHeat_2_FD_152965 | JGI IMG/M metagenome (GOLD analysis project Ga0206946, IMG submission 152965) | Enriched cells from forest soil in Barre Woods Harvard Forest LTER site, Petersham, Massachusetts, United States -... | ecosystem: Environmental > Terrestrial > Soil > Temperate forest > O... | reverse complement strand
GGTTCAGCACCAGGAACATCGCCGCGAATATCGCGAGTCCGGCCGCCACCGCCAGCACGCGGTACTTTTCAATGGCGACTTCACCAATCAGGAACGAGCCGCGCAGCGTCGCCGGCTTTTGCAGCGCGATGATGTCGGGACCCCAGATCACGTTGATCAGCTGCTCGGCGACGATCAAGCCGCCCATGGTGATCAGGATCTGTTTCAGGTGCTGGCCGTATACCGGCATGATGATCACGCGCTCGAAAAACCAGCCCAGCAGTCCCGCCGCCGCCATCGCCGCCAGCACCGCGGGGATGACCGCGGCCATGTTGAGCAGGAAACTGTCCTCGTCCATCCAGCCCGACAGCCGCACCAGCACGCTCGCCGCGACGTAGGCGCCGACCGAAATGAACGCCGCGTGCGCAAAATTCATCACGTCCATCAGCCCGAACACCAGCGTAAGCCCGGACGCCATCATGAAAATCATCATGCCCATGGCGAGACCCGCGACGCTGAGCGTGATCCACGTCGGCAGGCTGCCGACAAACGGCAGCACCGCAAGCATGACGCCCGGCACCAGCAGCAACGGGATTTTGTCGAGCTTCGCTTCGGGCAGCGCGCCCGCGGCGGGCGCGTCGGTGGATGCAACCGTGGTCATCGTGCGTTGACTGGCGAACCTGTCATTGATGAAGCAGTTATTGATGAAGATCCAGGCTCAACCCCAGCAGCTTTTTCTGCATGTCCTCGTCGGCCGCCAGCTCGGCCATGCGCCCGCTGTGCACGATGCGTCCGGAATCCATCACCGCGACCGAGTCGCCCAGCGAGCGCGCGGCATGAAAATTCTGCTCGACCAGCAGGATGGTGGTATCGGTTTTCTTGAGCTCGTTGAAGGCTTCGATGAGGTTGTTGATGATGGACGGCGCCAGCCCCTTGGTCGGCTCGTCGATCAGCAGCAGCTTGCGCGGCTCGACGATGGCGCGCGAAATCGCCAGCATCTGCTTCTGTCCGCCCGAGAGCACGCCCGCCGGCAGGTACCAGAATTTTTTCAGCGCGGGAAAGAAGCGGAAAATCCAGTCGAGCCGCGCCTCGTCCAGCGGCCCGCTGCGCGCCGCCAGCGCCAGGTTTTCCTGCACCGACAGTCCCGCGAATATGCCCATCGACTCTGGCACGTAAGCGATGCCCAGGCGCGCGATGTTCGGCGTCTGCCAGCGCTCGACCTGGTGCTCGTCGAACCGGATGGTGCCGGCGGAGGCGTGCCACAAGCCCATGATGGTGCGCAGCGCCGTCGTCTTGCCCGCGCCGTTGCGGCCAAGCAGCATGGTGAGCTCGCCGCGCGGCACGGCAAGGTCGACGCCGTGCAGGATATGGTAATTGCCGATGTGGGTATGGACCCCGGCGAGCTCGAGCAGATTTTCAGGCGCGGTTTCAGGCACTGACAGCGACTCCCAGATAAGCTTCCTGCACGATCGGCGATGCGATCACGGCGGCCGGCTCGCCGTCGGCGACCAGCTCGCCCTGGTGCAATACGATAATACGGTCTGCCAGCGAGCGCACCACGTCCATTTTGTGCTCGACCAGCAATATGGTCTTGTCCTTCTGCTGCCTGATATCGTGGATGAGTTCCAGAATCACCGGCACCTCGTCCACGCTCATGCCCGCGGTCGGCTCGTCGAACATGAATATATCCGGTTCAAGTGCCAGCAGTATTGCAACTTCGAGTTTTCGCTGGTCGCCGTGGGATAACGAAGACGCAAGGAGCGCGCCACGTTCATCGAGCCTGACCCGCGCCAGGTAACCCCCGGCTTTTTCAATCAGCGCGCGATGGCTGCTCCAGATTGACGTAAGGTTGAGGCCCACATCCGCGCGCGCCTGCACCGCGAGGTGCACGTTCTCCAGCACCGTGAGATGCGGAAACAGGTTGGTGAGCTGGAACGCGCGCCCAATGCCGCGCTGCGTGCGCGCCGGCGCAGGTTGTCCCGTAACATCTTCGCCGCGCAGCAACACCTGGCCAGCGCTCGCCCGCAACTGGCCCGAGATCAGATTGAAGTAAGTGGTCTTGCCCGCGCCGTTGGGCCCGACGATCGCGGTCAGCGTCCCCGGATAAAACGCGCACGAAACATTGTTGACCGCGACGTGCCCGCCAAAACGGATGGTCAGGCCGCGCGTTTCGAGAACAGGCGGAGCAGGAGCGGCCGTCATGTCGCAATCGCTCTCATTGACGGCCGCATCGCGAGACTGCCCGCTTAACGCTTGTTGCGAATCGGCAGCGGCAGTTCCGACGCCGGGATTTCGCGCACCAGCTCGAGCAGGTCCCACTCGTTCGCCTGTTTCTTCTTGATGCGGAACTGGTACATCGCCTGCAGCGCCTGGTGGTCCTGCTTGCGGAACGTCATCTTGCCCTTGGGCGATTCGAAGCTCATGTCTTCCATCGCCGCGATCAGCTTCTCGGTGTCGGTGCCGCCGGCTTTCTTGATGGCTTCCACCAGCGCGATTCCGGCAGCCATGCCGCCGGCGGTGAAGAAGTCGGGTGGCACGCCGTTGAAACGCTTCCTGTGCTCGGCCACCAGCCAGTCGTTGACCTTGTTCTTCGGGAAGCCGTAGTAGTAATAGACCGCGCCTTCGAGGCCGGCGAAATTCTTCCACGACTTCATCACCGGCAATATGTTGCCGCCGGGCGCCAGCGTGATCTTGTAGCGCTCGGGCTGCATTTCGGCGAGCTTGGTCATCGGGTTGGCGCCCGCCCAGATAATGCCGAGAATGCGCGGCTCCGGCTTGTCCTTCAGCGAATCGAAAATGCGCTGCGCCGAGGCGGTAAAGTCGGTGGTGGCGGGCGGCGCATATTCCTCGTGCACGATGGTCGACTTGTTGCCCTTGAACTTCATCGCCTCCTTGAACGAAGCCACGCCGTCCTTGCCGAACGCATTGTCCTGCGCCAGCATGGCGATGCTCGCCTTGTCCGGCATCACCGCCGCGTTCGCCAGCGCATCCTGCATCGAGCTGCGACCGGTGCGGAAAATATAGCGGTTCCAGCCGGCGCCGGTGATCGAATCGGCAACCGCCGGCTCGACCAGCAAAATCTTTTTATATTCTTCCGCCACCGGCAGCATCGCCAGCGCGCCCGTGGAGCCCGTGGGGCCGACGGCGATATCGGCGTTGTCGTCACCAAATGCCGACGCCAGCGCGGTCTTGGCCACGTCGGCCTTGAACTGCGAATCCTTTTCGATCACGACGATCTTGCGGCCCAACACGGTCATGGTGCCGTTGGTCGCGTATTCGAGACCCATCATCAGGCCGGTCTGCGTCTGCTTGGCGTAGGCTTCCAGCGGCCCGGTCTTGTCGTAGACGTGCGCGATTTTGATGTCCTTGCCCTGCGCGCATACCGCGTTCATCGCGCCCAGGCCGAACAGCGTGGCGGCGGCGATGGCGAGTAATTTATTGATGTTCATTGTGTTCCTCTCGGGTGTGTCCCGCCGTCAACGCGCCATGGCGCCGCTGCAACGGGATTTTTATGTAACAGAATGTGATGCGGCCGATTCTACTTGAGTCACGCGGCGAAATCGATAACGCCGCGATAATCCGGCAATGATTACTCGGTCTGCTCGGCCAGCTTGGGTTTGGGCCGTTTGCCGACGAGAATCACCACGTCGGAATCGGCGTTGTTGCGGCGGACCTTGAAGTTCGCTTTCTGCCCGGGCGTGAGTTGCGCGATCAGGTTCAGCATCACGCCCGAATCCGGCACCGGCTTGCCTTCCACCGCGACCAGGATGTCGCCCAGCTTCATTCCCGCCTTGTCCGCCGGGCCGTTGCGCGCGAGGCCGGCGATGATGACGCCGGTCGACGCCGCGAGCTTCAGCGATTCCGCAAGCTCAGGCGTCACGTCCTGCGCTTCCACGCCTATCCAGCCGCGCGTCACCGTGCCAGTGGCGATGAGCTGCTCCATCATCAGCTTGGCGGTCGACACCGGGATCGCGAAGCCGATGCCGATGGAGCCGCCGGTCTGCGACAGGATCGCCGAGTTGATGCCGACGAGGTTGCCCGCCGAATCGATCAGCGCGCCGCCCGAGTTGCCCTGGTTGATCGCGGCATCGGTCTGGATGAAGCTTTCAAAGGTATTGATGCCGAGCCCGCTGCGCCGCAGGCCGCTGACGATGCCCATGGTCACTGTCTGGCCGACGCCCAGCGGATTGCCGATGGCCAGCACCACGTCGCCCAGCCGCAGGTTGTTGTCGTCGCCGAACGTGATGGTCGGCAGTTGCGTCGCGCCGATATGCAGCACGGCAACGTCGGTGTCGGGGTCGGTGCCGACTACTTTCGCCGGAAAGCGCTTGCCGTCGGCCAATGCGACTTCGATTTCGTCGGCCGCCTCGATCACGTGGTTGTTGGTCAACACGTAACCGTCGGCGTTGACGATCACGCCCGATCCGAGGCCGGACGAGCGCTGCGGCGAAGGGTCGAGCTGCTCGCCGAAGAAACGGCGGAACAGCGGGTCGTTGAGAAACGGATGGCGTTTGACTTCCTTGGTGGTGTAAATGCTCACCACCGCCGGCATCGCGCGGCGCACCGCGTCGCGGTAAGAGTTGGTCGTGCGCCCGACCACGGTTTTTTCCGCGACCGGCTCGCGCACCACCGTCACCTGCTGCGGCGAAGTCTCGAAGCTCACCCGGTTCAGCCACTCGGGCTTCAACGTCATCACCACGAACAATATGCCGAGGCATACCGTCGCGGTTTGCGCAAAAATCAGCCAGAGTTTGTGCATTGGGATAAGTGAGTGAGTGTTCGTGCCTGTGCGCTATGGTATCAGCGCTTCAGCAAATCACGTATTTCACGCAGTAACAGCACGTCTTCCGGCGTGGGCGCCGGCGGCGGTGCGGGCTGCGCACCGCGCAGGCGGTTGATTCCCTTCACCATCAGAAACACGATGAACGCCATGATGAAGAAATCGACGAGATTATTGATGAACAGCCCGTATTTCAGGATGGGCGCGCCGGCCTTTTCCGCCGCGTCCAGCGTCGGGTAGACGGTATGGCCCAGGTTGAAGTAAAGCTGCTTGAAATCGATTTCACCCGAGCCCAGCCCCACCACAGGCATGATCACGTCCTTCACCAGCGAATCGACAATCTTGCCGAACGCGCCGCCGATGATCACCCCGACCGCCAGGTCGAACATGTTGCCTTTGAGGGCGAAGGCTTTGAATTCTTCGAGTATTTTCATAGGGGCTCCGTGGGGGGGTTATGCCGTTGTTGTCCGAGAGATTCTAATAGGATGGGAGGACTGCGGCGCCTGACTTCCGCAAATTCGGTCCCTTCCCCCTGCAAGGGGGAAGGCTAGGATGGGGGTACAACAATCTCCGGTGTTAAAAATTTCAAGGGCCGACGCAAAAACCGATAAAACGAACCCCCATCCCAACCTTCCCCCTTGCAGGGGGAAGGGGCCGGTTGTCGAATCCCGGCTAGCAACTCTTTTCCAGACAAAGGGTCTTCCGCCGCAAATTGCCTGCTCTGCCGCTTCTTCGCATCCATCGGCAGTCTATGACCTCAAAACCCTCAGGTCAACGCCATTCGCCGCGACGCAAAAACCCATGTTACATCATGATTATTAACACTAACTTCACGCAAAGCTTTCAATTTACCTTATGAATCGCGTATAATCCCGGGCTTGTCAGGCAAGCACTCTGCGTTGCAAATGCGGCAGCGAACGGGAACCGAATATGAGCGATGAGAAAAAGATGAAACCTGGCCGGCGCAATCTGATTGTGCTCACAGCCGCCGCGGGCGGCGCAGCAGGGGTGGTGACCGCGCTGCCGTTTGCCGCGAGCATGCTGCCTTCCGAGCGCGCGAAAGCCGCCGGCGCACCGGTCGAAGCCGACATCAGCAAACTCCAGCCCGGCGAAAAAATGACGGTGGAATGGCGCGGCCAGCCGGTCTGGATCGTCCGCCGCACGCCGGAAATGCTCGCCGAACTGCCCAAGCTCGACGACCAGCTCGCCGATCCCAAGAGCCTGCGCAATCAGGACACCCTCACGCCGCCGTTCGCGCGCAACGAAGACCGCTCGATCAAACCGGAATACCTGGTCGTGGTCGGCATCTGCACCCATCTGGGCTGTTCGCCTTCCGACAAGTTCGTTGCCGAGCCCGAGCCGTTCGACCCCAACTGGCAGGGCGGCTTCTACTGCCCGTGCCACGGCTCGCTGTTCGACCTGGCCGGCCGCGTGTTCAAGAACAAACCCGCGCCCGACAACCTGCGCGTGCCGCCGTACACCTTCCTGTCCGATACGCGCATCCTGATCGGCGCAGACAAGGCGGAGGCGTAACCATGAGCCAAATCCGCACCGGGCTGACCGCCGCGCAAAAGTGGGTCGACGCGCGTTTCCCCTTCACTTCGCAGTGGAAGGCGCACCTCTCGGAATATTACGCGCCGAAGAACTTCAACTTCTGGTATTTCTTCGGCGGCCTGCTCCTGCTGGTGCTGGTCAACCAGATCGTCACCGGCATATTCCTCACCATGCATTACAAGCCGGACGCGACGCTCGCCTTCGCCTCGGTCGAGTACATCATGCGCGACGTGCCGTTCGGCTGGCTCATCCGCTACATGCATTCCACCGGCGCCTCGCTGTTCTTCGTGTGCATTTACCTGCACATGTTCCGCGGGCTCCTGTACGGTTCCTACCGCAAGCCGCGCGAGCTGATCTGGATTTTCGGCATGCTGATTTTCCTCTCGCTGATGGGCGAGGCGTTCTTCGGCTACCTGCTGCCGTGGGGCCAGATGTCGTACTGGGGCGCGCAGGTCATCATCAACCTGTTCAACGCGCTGCCCATCATCGGGCCCGACCTCTCGACCTGGATCCGCGGCGACTTCGTCGTCTCCGACGCGACGTTGAACCGTTTCTTCGCCTTCCACGTCATCGCCATTCCGCTGGCGCTGCTGGGCCTGGTCGCCGCGCACATCCTCGCGCTGCACGAAGTAGGCTCGAGCAACCCCGACGGCATCGAAATCAAGGCGCACAAAGACCCGGTCACGCACATTCCGCTGGACGGCATTCCCTTCCACCCGTATTACACGGTCAAGGATTCGTTCGGCGCCGCGGTGTTCCTGCTGGTGTTCGCCGTCATCGTCTTCTACGGGCCTGAAATGGGCGGCTACTTCCTCGAAGCCAACAATTTCATCCCCGCCGATTCGCTGAAGACGCCGCCGGAAATTGCGCCGGTGTGGTACTTCACGCCGTATTACTCGATCCTGCGCTCGGTCACCTCCAACTTCATGTGGATCATCCGCCTGGGCGTGCTGCTGCTGGCCGGCCTGACGTTCCTCAGCGTGCGCATCACCTGGGTCCGCCTGGGCGTCATCGCCGTCGCCGCGGTACTGCTGATCCTGTCGTGGGCGCTCGACCCGAAGGTGTGGGGCGTGGGCATGATGGGCATGTCGACCATGATTTTCTTCCTCATGCCCTGGCTGGACCAAAGCCCGGTGAAGTCGATCCGCTACAAAGGTCCGCTGTTCAAGACCGCGCTCACGGTGTGGGTCATCGCCTTCCTCGTGCTGGGTTACCTCGGCACCAAGGGCGTGTCGGACGTGCGCACGCTGGTCGCGCAGGTGTTCACCATGCTCTACTTCGCGTTCTTCCTGTTCATGCCGTGGTACACGAAGATGGACAAGACCAAACCCGTCCCGGAAAGGACGACGTGAAAATGAAAAACGATACGTTCATCCGCCGCTTTTTGCCGGAACTGTTGCCGAAGCTCCTGCCCGCGCTGATGCCGGTGTTGCTGGTCGCGGCGACGTTTTCTCCCGTGCCCGCGCTGGCCGAAGACGAGATCGTCCTCGACAAGGCGCCGGCACGCACTGACCCGGCCGAACTGCAGGCCGGCGCGCGCACCTTCGTCAACTATTGCCTCACCTGCCACGGCGCATCGGCCATGCGCTATAACCGCCTGCACGACATCGGCCTGACCGACGCGCAGATCAAGGACAACCTGATGTTCCCCACGGAAAAAGTGGGCGACACCATGAAGGTTGCGCTGTCTTCGGCCGACGGCAAGAAATTTTTCGGCACGGCGCCGCCCGACCTGTCGGTGATCGCGCGTTCGCGCGGGCCTGACTGGCTCTATACCTACCTGCGCAGCTTCTACCGCGACCCCGCGCGCCCGACCGGCTGGAACAATACCGTGTTCCCCAACGTCGGCATGCCGCACGTGCTCTACGAATTCCAGGGCGAGCGCGTGGTGAAACCGGCAGCGCCTGCCGCGGCAGGCGGCGAAGCCAAGGAAGGCGAGCACGCAGGCGAACACGAGAGCGAAGCGCCGAAAATGCAGTTCGAGATCGCAAAACCCGGCAAGCTTTCCACGGTCGATTACGACATCATGGTCGCCGACCTGGTCGGTTACCTGGTCTACATGGGCGAACCCGCCGCCGAGCAGCGCAAGCACCTCGGCTACTTCGTGCTGTTCGCGCTGTTCCTGCTGATTGCATTGACCTACGCGCTGAAAAGCGAATTCTGGAAAGACGTGCACTGACGCCGGCAATTCCGTTCCTATTCCGACTGCCGGCGCAGCAAGCCACCGTCGCCATTCACCTTCGCCGCCACGCGAACCTGTAATTTTTGAAAAACGGGTGGAACATTCCACCCGCTTCGTGTTTTTGAGGGCACTCCCATGATGAATCTTTATTCCGGTACCACCTGCCCATTCAGCCATCGCTGCCGCTTCGTGCTGTACGAGAAAGGCATGGATTTCCAGATCATCGATGTCGACTTGTACAACAAGCCCGAAGACATCGCCGTGATGAACCCGTACAACCGCGTGCCGGTGCTGGTCGAGCGCGACCTCATCCTGTACGAGTCGAACATCATCAACGAATACATCGACGAGCGCTTCCCGCACCCGCAGCTGATGCCGGCCGACCCGGTGATGCGCGCGCGCGCCAGGCTGTTCCTGTTCACCTTCGAGAACGAGCTGTTCTGCCATATCGACGCGCTGGAAAAAGGCACGCAGAAGCAGGGCGAAAAAGCGCGCGCGCACGTCGCCGACCGCCTGACCGAACTCGCGCCGATTTTCCAGAAGCAGAAATACATGCTGGGTGAGGAATTCTCCATGCTCGACGTCGCCATCGCGCCGCTGCTGTGGCGCCTGGACCATTACGACATCTCGCTCGGCAAGCCCGCCGCGCCGCTGATGAAATACGCCGAGCGCCTGTTCTCGCGCCCCGCGTTCTTCGAAGCGCTGACGCCGTCAGAGAAAGTGATGCGAAAGTAAGCGGAAGCCAGCAGCCGCGGCGACACGCCATCATGGCCAAGTCCACGCCCGAGATTCCCACCAAGCCGTACCTCATACGCGCGTTGTACGAATGGTGCGTGGATAGCGGCTACACGCCTTACCTCGCCGTCACCGTCAACGGCCAGACGCGCGTGCCGATGGAATTCGTGAAAAACGGCGAAATCGTGCTCAACGTCGGCGCCGCCGCCGTGCATAAACTCTCGATGGGCAACGAGACCATCGAATTCGCCGCCCGCTTCAATGGCGTCTCGCGCGACATCTCGGTGCCGATGAACGCCATCGCCGGCATTTACGCGCGCGAGACCGGGCAGGGCATGGCGTTCGACGTGACGCAGGAGGCGGCCGCCGCGGAATCCGCGAATGCGGCGGCGGCCCTGGAGAGCAGCGCGGATGACAAGGATGACAAAGCCGCTGAGGATGATACGCCGCCGAAACCGCCGGGAGCGGGCGGCAGGCCCAAGTTGCAGATTGTGAAGTAGGGCGGGTAGGCCTAGGTTGCAGGTTGTGAAGTGGCTCTTCCGTTCGCTTTTTTAGTACCGTTCGCCCTGAGCCTGTCGAAGGGAATCACTTTAGTCTTTGGGAATTTTGGAAGCTAATCTCCGAATCCAAAAACTAGTGAGATTCCCTTCGACAGGCTCAGGGCGAACGGATGGAAAAAGCGCGGTCTCGGACTTGGCGTCGCAATTACATTTTGCTTGCTAATAGTCTGGCACGGAAACACCAAACCCCATGCCCACCACCCCATCCAAATCCGCCTCAATCAACCCGCGCCGCCTGCTCGAGCACTACCTCGCGGGCCGTCACGCGGAAATCGCCGCGGACCTGATCCGCGTCCTGGTCTATCTCGACGGCTACAGTTATACCGAGCTTTCCGCCGCCAGCCGCGAGGCGATCGACCTCATCGTCGAGAACCTGCTGTATTTTTTCACCAAGGCCGATTTCGCGCTGGAGGACAAGGCCGCCGAAAATTTCGTCCGGCTGAACCCCATCATTTCCAACGTCGTCGCCATTTCGTCGTTCCGCAATACCGACGCGCAGCTGGAAATGATCCGCGGCCAGCAGGGCAACCTCCTGCGCATCCTGCCGCTGCTGTCGGTGCGCAACCGTGCGCGCTTCGATTACGCCGAAATGTTCCGCCTGCAGCCGGCGCTGGTTTCGCTCTGGTACACCATGTATTTCCAGAGCGCCGAAGCGCCGGTGACCGAGCTGATACTCGACAACCTCACGCGCCACCTCAGGCACATCGACGCAAAGCTCGCGTACATCGGCCCCGAAATCACCTACGCCTATTCGTTCTCGACTTACATCGACACCGAGGCCGACCGCGCACTGAAACAAACCCTGAACCGCATGATGCATGAGCGGCTCGCCGCAGTGAAAGTGGTCAACACGCCGGCCGGCGGCGAAGCCAACAAACGCAAACGCATCGCCGTCATCAGCGCGCGCTGGATACCCACCAGCTCGGTGTACAAGGCGATGTACAGCCTGGTCGCCGCGCTGCGCGAAAACTACGATCTCACGCTGGTCGAGCTGGGCGCGCACAACCCGCTCACCGACCGCAGCCTGTTCCAGGACGTGCGCCTGGTGCGCATCGTCAAGAACGGCCTCGACTGCGCGGCCGTGCTCAACAACGATTTCGACCTCGTGTTCTACCCCGACCTCGGCATGGCCATGGAAGAACGCCACCTCGCCAACCTGCGGCTGGCGCCGGTGCAGGTCGCGGGCCTCGGCCACTCCGTCAGCACCTGGGGCGCCGAGATCGATTACTTCATCAGCGGTCGCGAAGTCGAAGACGCGAAACACGCCGCGGAAAATTACAGCGAGCGCCTGGTCCTCATCCCCGGCACCGGCCTCGACCCGACGTGGCCGCCGTATACTCGCGCGGGCAAGCACGATGGAGAAGGCGACTTCATCATCAACTGCTCATGGTCGGCCGCGCAATGCCACTACCGGCACATCGAACTGCTGCGGCACATCATCGAGCAGATCGCCAATGATGACGAGCAGCCGGCAGGCCAACCGAAGCGCAAACTGCGCTTCCGCATTTTCGCCGGCCTCGGCCTGCACCGGCACAATTCATACATCCCGTTCCTGCGCGAAATCCGGTCGATACTCGGCGAACACGTCGAAGTCATGCGCGACCTGCCGTTCGCCGACTACATGGCCGCCATGGAACAGGCCGAATTCACCATCGATTCCTACCCCATAGGCGGCTACAACACCGTCATCGACTCGCTGCACGCCGGGCTGCCCTTCGTCTCGCTCGAAGGCGGCAAATTCTATAACCGGGTTGCGTCGTCGGTGTTGCGGTTAGCCGGCCTGAAGGAACTGATCACTACCAGCGACGAAGATTATGTCGAGCTGGTGCTGCGCCTGATACGCGATGACCGGTATCGCAAGGGCTTGCAAAAGAAGATTGCGAAGATCGATCTGGTGAAAGTGCTGAAAGAACCAGAGACGCCGCGGCATTTTGCGCGCGCGGTGGATTATCTGATTGCGAATAATGTGAAGCTTATGGCGGAGTGGGAGAAGGGGAAGCGGGGGGCGGTGGTAATCAGGTAGTTGTTTGCCTGTATATCAGGGTAATAGGCTAGTTAACAGGAGCTGACAACCGGTCCCTTCCCTCTATTAGGGGGAAGGTTAGGATGGGGGTAAGGAGCCAGCACCTGCCGTGCCTGTCAAGAGTGAATACGATATAACCTGACCCCCACCTTAATCCTCCCCCTGACAGGGGGAGGAGATGGTTTTGTTAGCTCCCTACAACCCAGCCTGCGAAATAAACTTCGGATTGAGGTAAGGCTCAATCGCCTCCGACCCGCCCTCAGACCCATACCCCGAATCCTTCACCCCGCCGAACGGCACTTCCGGCAGCGCGAGGCCCAGGTGGTTGATGGTCATCATCCCCGTCTCGACCGACGACGCAATCGCGTTCGCGGTCTTCGCCGAATTGGTCCACGCATACGCAGCCAAGCCGAACGGCAGCCGGTTCGCTTCCGTCACCGCGTCGTCAAAACTCTTGAACGGGTTGATCACGGCAAACGGGCCGAACGGTTCCACGTTCATCGCCTGCGAATCGTTGCCCAGCTCGGTCACCACCGTCGGCTCATAGAAGTTGCCTTCCTTGCCGATGCGGTTGCCGCCGGTCTTGATGTGGCCGCCGTGCTTTTTCGCGTCTTCGACGTTCGCTTCCATCGCCGTCGAGCGGCGCGGGTTGGCGAGCGCGCCCATGCCCATGCCTTTTTCCAGCGGGTCGCCGACTTTCACTTTCTTGCTGGCATCGACGAACTTCTCGACGAAGCTGTTGAACACGCCTTCCTGTACCAGAAAACGCGTCGGCGAAATGCACACCTGCCCCGCGTTGCGGTACTTCATGAAAGCCATGGTCTTGGCGGCGACGTCGATGTCGGCGTCGTCAAAAATGATCACCGGCGCGTGCCCGCCCAGCTCCATGGTCGCGCGCTTCATGTGCAGCCCGGCAAGCGACGCCAGGTGCTTGCCCACCACCGTCGAGCCGGTAAACGAAATCTTGCGGATCACCGGGTGCGGGATCAGGTATTCCGAAATCTCCGAAGGGCTGCCGTACACCAGGCCAATCACCCCCGCCGGCACGCCGGCATCGGCGAAGCAGCGAATCAATTCAGCAGGCGAAGCCGGCGTCTCCTCCGGCGCCTTCACAATGATCGAGCACCCCGCGGCCAGGGCGGCGGACAACTTGCGCACCACCTGGTTGATCGGGAAATTCCACGGCGTAAACGCCGCCACCGGGCCCACGGGTTCCTTTACAACCAATTGGTACACGCCCTCGGCGCGCGCCGGAATCACCCGCCCGTAAGCGCGCCGCGCCTCCTCGGCAAACCACTCGATGGTATCCGCCGCCGCCAGAATCTCGCCCTTGGCTTCGGACAAGGTCTTGCCGTTTTCCATGGTCATCACCGGCGAAATCGCGTCGGTGCGCTCGCGCAGCAACGCCGCCGCCTTGCGCATCATTTTCGAGCGGTCAAACGCCGAAATCTTGCGCCACGCCTTGAACCCCTTGTCCGCCGCCTCCAGCGCGCGATCAAGATCCGCCTTGCCCGCATAGGCAACCGTGCCGATCTCCTTGCCGGTGGCAGGGTTGACCACAGGAATGGTCCGTCCGTCAGCGCTGGGACCCCACGCGCCATCGATGAAAAGCTGGGTATTTGGGTACATGTTGAGTTCTTTCGGGGATGGAAGGAAAATGCAGGCTTGCGAACCGGTAAGACTACCGCGAAACGGGAATTACTGCCAAGGCGCGTCGGCCCGCACCGCCCGTCGAGTGCGCTCCCCATGCGGGAGAGCGGAGGTGTGGAAAAACCGTCAGTCCTATGGAGATTATCCGTCTTTCTTCGTTCCGTTCGCCCTGAGCCCGTCGAAGGGAATCTAACTTGCCTTTTATGCCCTTGGGATCGTCGGGCTCACCATGCCAGAGAGGACACATGCCTGCGGTATAATTCCCCTCAAGCCGGCTTAGCTCAGTTGGTAGAGCAGCTGATTTGTAATCAGAAGGTCGCGGATTCGATTTCTGCAGCCGGCACCAGACGCGACCAAGGGAGGGGACTAATGGGTCATTTGGAGTGGTTCCTTTTGGTCCCTGCTGCGGCCACCATCGTATACCTCGCGTACCGTTCGATGCGATACGGCGGATTCAAGGCGGGCCTGTTCGGCTCGCGAATCATCGGTACAGCGGGTGAGCTCACTTTGGCCGGGCGCGCATCGGTGGTGCGGGTTTACGTACTTGGCGGCGAATTCCCGGAGAAGGCAATCGGCATCGAAGCCGTAACCAGCAATCAGGACGGGTATTCGATGAGTCCCTTGGTTCTTTCGCGGGACGAAGCGACGCAGCTTGCTACGCTGTTGCAGGTTGCAGTTCGGGATTCGCAGCGCGCGCATCATTAGTCTTCGCCCTAAATAGTCAGGGACGGTCTGTGCCCGACATGCGCAATTTTAAGCGCCATTCTCCGCTAATCCCGCTTCTTTGATATGCTGTGCGCATGAAAGTGAGATTTGCATGCGATGCGCTGCTGTGACTGAAAACGCCGGTTAAGTCATTTTCCACGGCGCCAGCGCAATATGAAATTGTTTTCGCCAAATATTATAAGGACTGCAATTCGTGCTTCCTACAAAGATAGCAAAAGCACTTCCTCATACCCTAATCGCCTGCGTACTGGCTCTTGGTGTTTGGGCAACTCTTTCACAGCAGGACTACTGTTCGTCAACGCAACACGCCGAGCCAACACCAGCAACAAATCCTATCAAAGATATTCCTCAAGACGGCCAACACTCAGCGGTAGATATTCCAAAAGAGAAAATGATTTCAAGTGGACATCATTCGACGATCAATGTCCTGACGCCTCTTGTGCAACAAGAAATTTCCTACCATTCTGCAATGCCCTCACAAAAAGACAAACGTGAGTGGACAAAGTCCTTTGTGTGCGAGGCTAAAGCCACGGACGTTGCTTTGGCATGGTTCACTTTTTTGCTTTTTGTAGTTACCGGCTATCTTATTTGGATGGGATACCGCCAAGAACAGGTTTTGAAAATGCACGAACGAGCATATCTCGTTTGCGGCGGCATGTTCGGAGTTCCAAAGCCATTAGTTTCTGTCGGTTCCGCGCAGTTGGAGTACAGGCCGAAATCCAGCTACTTTGAAGGTCCCTGGAGAATGGTGATCCGTAACTATGGTAGAACACCCGGCTTTATTAGAAAGATCGAGTGGGGAGTGTGTCCCAAGGATAGATTTATTGAAGACAAATCCATCAGCGAAATACTGGGAAAGAATTTATTGGCGGAATGGATGAAAAAATCCGCCGATATTCAGGAAGTGTTTCCACCTACAGGTATGCATGAGCTGACTCACCGGTATGTCGAATGCGATAAGCGGGAAATAAACACCGTTTTTTTCGGTAGGATTTCGTATGATGATATATTCCACGAACCGCATCACAGTACATGGGCAGTCTGGCATCGAAAAGATCATTCTGACACTCTTGGAAGTTCCTTTGCTGACGATTGGAGCTAATAGTTATTTGAATGAGCGAACCTAAGAAGCATCACTTTGTGCCTCGATGGTATCTGCAACGATTTGTCGACGCCAAAGGGTATCTCAATGTCTATGATCGAGAAACGGAGACTTTCCGAACGCAGAAGCCAGAGAAAGTTATGGCAATCAATAACTACTATCGCCAACTATGGGCGCCGGTAGGAATCGACCCGAACGTTCTTGAGAAATCCTTGGGAAATACGCTAGAAAATGATGCCAAATCAGCCATCAATTTACTTTTGTCGGCACCTGCAACTCTCGATGATCAGCATGTGGCGGATATATTGTCTTTTCTTGAGCTCCAGCGTATTCGTGTGCCTCGGCAAGCGGCGCATGCGATGGAACTTATGCGAAAGACGATTTTTAGGAACGCACCTTCAGACGTCCAAAACGCTGTATTAACAGGCTCGCTACAAATTGCTGTGAAAGATGCCTTCCGTTTTGACTATATGCGGATGTTGGTAGGGAGTTTGAACTGGTGGTTCGGAAGGATGAGATGGGAGGTCATCGAGGCGGGACATGGTGCAACATTTGTGACGACGGACAGCCCGGTCTCGTTCTTCAACGTTGACTTTGTACCGCCTGCCGAAGCAGGTATCGCTTTGGCGGGGACCATGGTGTTCTATCCGCTCGACTCGCGCCACCTATTAATTATGCGACACCCGGAATACTTTTCAAAGAAGGTCGAAGCTTCTAAACTGCTTCCGGACCCCGAAACAAAGGACGGACATATTGAAGTTACCTCTGGCGCAGTATGGACCGTAGAGCAAGTAAATCGAGTGAATTGGACGATGTGGCAACTGTCAGGGCGCATTGTTGTATCTCCGACAAGAGAAAATCTTGAAAAATGTTTAGAACCTAACAAATAAAGGAGTTTGGTTGTCCCCGATTATGTGCAATTTTCTATGAATGATCTTATAAGAAAAGAGATATCCGATTTAGTAATGATCGGGGACAAGCTATCGCTAGATGCTTCGAGGTCTGGCGAGGAGCTTGGACAAGATCGTGTTCAAGAACTGATATCCATAACTGCTAGAGGAGGGCAGCTTATTTCAAATCTCTATGGGTCCGATAGCCATTATATGGAAATGTTTAAGGCGCCTTTGAAAGACCCAACGTTCAAGATAATGCATAGCAATTGGTATGCACATGTGAGCGAGGTTACGGGGATACTTAAAGCTGTCAAGCATGATGTCGAATCTGGCATGCTTTCAAATCTTCGCAATCTCCTACAGGCCGAGATATTCGTAGATTTCTTGGAGATGGCAGGCCACCTTCTCGAAGAAGGATACAAAGATGCGTCTGCGGTGTTATTGGGGGCAGTACTCGAAGATTCTTTGCGAAAAATCGCCGCCTCTCAAAATATTCCAATAACTGGGGCTGGCGGTAAATCGCTCACGATTGACCCTATCAATTCCGCCTTGGCGAAAAGCGGACTCTATGGGCCTCTTGTGCAAAAACAAGTAACGTCCTGGGCGAATCTTCGGAACGATGCGGCTCACGGGCACTTCGAAAAATATGACAAAGATCAGGTTCACCAAATGCTTTCGTTCGTCGAGAAATTTTGTGCAGACTATCTGAAATAGATCAGTAAAAGCAGAAATGGGCTCAGACTCTTTTGAACTGACGAACGGATAAACGAAGTCTGACCGCACTATGCAATTATCCAAAATAAAAGGGCCCAGGCTCGGGTTTTCTGGCGCAAATCTGAAAACCCGAGCCTGCCCCCTTTTAATTCTGGGATAGCTCAGCGGAGAATAATAGGGGACAGACCACGATTTTCACATCTTGCGAGAAAATTAAAGGGGTCAGGCCCCATTATTGTCCTTGGTCCTGGCAATCCCGAAAAGGCATCGTGACCGTATGAGCATCGAACTTCACATCTTCGTACAAGACTCAAGAGTGCCGGCTCGTGACGCGTGGCAGAAGGCAATTGATGAACTTGATTTCCCAAATAATTAAAGGGGTCAGGCCCCATATTTTCTGCGCGATCGACGTTGGCCAATTCATATGAAAGAATTCAAAACTGGCCTCTTTTACTTGCCGGGCAAGCCAAAATGATCCAGCGCAAATTTGCCACCCCTGTCTTTCTGATGATTGCCGCTGCCGCATTCACTGCAAACGCCGCAGAACTCTCATTCGACCGGGATTGGTGTGTCGATCCAACCACGTGCATCGTGTTGAAAGGCACAATCGAACCGGGTGATGTGGCCAAGGTCAAACAGGCCCTGGAAGGCATCGACAATCGGAACGGAAACAAACTTCTGTTCACGATCACAAGCCGTGGCGGAAATGCTCCTGCCGCGATGGCCATCGGTCGCATGCTGAGGCAATCAAACAGCACGGTGTCTGTCCTTGGAGAGTGTTCTGGCGCATGCGTTTTGGTATTGGCTGGCGGCATCGAGCGCACTCCCTCGAGCAGAGTCGGCATCAAACGACCGCGCGCCATGGATATTAAATCCCCTGAATCCGAGGAAATGCAGCGGCGTTATCCGGATATCGAGGCGAGGGTTCGGGAGTACTTGAAGGAAATGGGCCGCCCCGGCGGTCTCTTTGCGGCCATGATGAAAGTGCCGCCGGGAGAGTTGCGGATTCTCTCGCCTGAAGAAATCCTGGCGTATGGTTTGTGGGGACCCGACCCCATAAAACTGGACCTCAACGATAACGTCATGGCGGAATTTTTGAACCTCACCAAAGAAAAGTATATCTCTCTGAAACCAGTCATTCAGAAAACATGCCTCGAAGCTGTAAAAAAGGACGTGGAGGACCGGGAGTACGTGCGCTGCAGGGACAGGATTGTTCGGGAACATGGTGGGGGCAAGGCGACTGTCGACCAGCGCAAGCCTGCGGGGTTCATGGCGGGCTGCTTCAAGGTTTATAACGACCGGCGCCCGGAAACCATGGTCATCGTCAAGCCGGTCGCCGGCGGCCGCTTCGAACTCTATGGGGTGATAGGTAGCGCAGCCCCGAAGCTGCAGGGGCGGCTTGAACGATCCAGCGACGATATATTGGACAGCGCGTCCGACTCACTTGGGGTATTCACCTTCGTCGACGGGGTCAATCTGGTGGACGAGTCAGGGAAAAGCTCGCATTCGGGAATTTATGTCACCGCCAGGAAGGAAGAGGAGATCGTGTCGAACATTTTTGGCGGGCTGCAGCGTATTCCGTGTCCTGCCGCGGCCGGCACCCCCTAGTGTCAGGCAAAGAGAGGCGGCGGCGTTTACCTTCATACTAAGACGCGCGACAGCCGCTCAGTTCATTAACACCGTAATCCAGAGAGGATACGATGAAGCAACGAGAGAGAAAAATCGCCAGGTTTTGGTTGTGCTTCGCCATGCTCGCAGGCCTTTCAACGCATTCCGCCATGGCACTCAACAAGTGCCTTGACGCCAACGGTCACGTATCGTATTCCGACCAGCCCTGCCCGGCGGACAGCAAGAAACAGGAACTTTCCGCAGCGCTTAAGGCGGCGACTGACTTGTACGCGCAAGCCGACAAACCCGTATGGCGCGACTGCAGCAAGCTCGATCATCCCGAAAAATGCCTGTTGATCACCGCCGCTTTGAAGTCGTGCAAGGGCACCACGCCGGGCCAGGAGCACTTCGAGTGTTTTGCCAGATATGTGAAGGCACATCCTGTGGCGCAGTGAACGTGACAGTCTGAGATAAAAAGAGGTCAGGCCCCATATTTTCATTTTGGTCAACGCGCCGCCGGAGCTAACCGATGTCGGAAAAAGCATACCTGCTCAACACCTCCATCCTGACCGCCGACCGCAATCGACTGGAGGCGGAGCACAAGAAAAACCGCAAGACGATGGACTTCATCGGCGAGGGCGTCTACAAAATTCCGGTGCCGTGGATCCTGTGCTTCAAACCGGCCGATTTTCAGACGATAACCTACCGCTACGACTGGATTTACGAAGGCGAAAAGTCACCGCCGCCGGACAAGGTCAGGCTGCCGGCGACGACAGTGAAGGCCGCGAGTGCAAACCTTCGCGCGGCGCGGCCGGTATTCGAGAAAATCTGCCACCATCCCCGCATTGCCGATCTGTTCTGGCAGAGCGCGCTGGATTCCCTCGACTCAATGGCAAAGCTTCCTTACCTGACCATCGACCCGTTTGAATTGTGGGATGACAAGCCCGCGGAGTTTTGCCATGCCCTGGAGGTCGCCGCGAGCGGCGGCCCGAACGCCATCAAGGAGATGATGAGCCTCTCGTCTTATTCATTATTGAGCGGCATCTACCCTCCCGAGTTTCTCGGTTCGTTTCCGGTGGAATTCGTTTATTCGTCGCTGATCGGCAATATGGACAAGTCGCGCCTGGACAACAGCGTCGCGCTCGATTTCAACGCCGGGTCCAGCATGGCCGAAATCGATTATTCAAAGCTGCCCAAGCGCGGCAGTGGCGACCCGCCCAGCTACGTCGTGCCGCCCAACCCGAATTACCAGATCACCATCGAAGAGATCGGCAAGCTGCTGGGCGGGCGGCCGAAAATCTCGGAGATTGAAATGAGTTTCCTGCCGCGCAAGGAGAAAAAGCAAACGCAACTTGAAATCGCCCAGATCGTGGAAATGGCGAGGAAAGGCGTACCGCTTTATAACCCGGCCACGGAGCCGAAAGAATCACTCAAATTGCGGGTGTCGTCCCCGGCGCAACGCGAGCTCGACCGCGTGCGCGCGGACCCGAACCTGCGCGCACAACTCAGCGGCAAATTTCGCAGGCAGTTTGAAGCCATCAGCCAGCAATATGGCTACAACTGGCTGGGTTACGTTTTCATTTCCGACGAGGCGGTTAAAAAGAACAAGGATTGGGCCGGGCTGCCCGTGGAAAAAGACCTTTAGAAAATAATCAGGGGCAGACCACGAAAATCGCACAGCAGTTATAAACTGATGTCATCTGCCTTTTCAATAAAGCTGGAAGATGTCGACGCTTGTGTAACAGAAGCACAGAAAATTAAACGAGTTCCCCGGAGCGACCACCCATGAACATCTTCCCGAAACTCCCCACACCAACCTTCCGCCCGGGTGCATTCCTCCTGCTCCTGTGTTCCCTCTGCTGCCTCTGGAGCACACCCGCGTTCTCCCAAAGCTACCCGCAAAACATCTACCTCACCTACACGCTGCCCACGCGCGTGGTAGCGGGCACGACGTTGAGCCTTACTGCAACCGCCGATTCGCAGCAGCCTGTCACGCTCACCAGCATGACGACTTCGGTGTGCACTATTTCGGGCGGCACCGTGTCGGCGGTGGCGGCCGGCGTTTGCCGTATCCAGGCTGTGCAGGCGGGCTTCTCGATTTATGGGCGGGCAGTGTCCGATCTGGTGTTCATGGTGTTTGCGACGGCCAACCCGCCCATGCCCACCGCGCCGCTGCTCTACATGCTGGCATACGTTGCGGATCCCGGCGGCTCCAGCCTGGCGCTCTATGCCATCGACACCACGAGCTACCAGGTGGTCAACGCGGTCCCCATCGTGTATGCGGCTTCCGCGCTGATCGTTTCGCCGGATGGCAATCGCATTTACATCAGCGATAACCTGACCGGGCGCGTCTACGCCTACGATGCGCTGACCTTGCGCATTACCGCTTACGCGCAGATAGAGCAGTTCCTCGGCGCCATGGCGATCTCGCAGGACGGGCGCACGCTGTACGTCACCACCCATGGCGCCGACGAATTGCTGTCGGTCATCAACACCGCGAACATGCAGCTCGTGAACACGGTCAACACGGGCACCAACGTAAGCAACCTTAAGTTTTCCGCGGATGGCAGCAAGCTCTACCTCGTGGGCGATTACCATACCAGCGTGCTCGACGTCATCAGCACCGCATCCAATACCGTCGCCACGACCCTCCCGCTGACATCGCGCGCCGCGTTCGACATCGTGCTGTCGCCCGCGGGCGATCGCGCCTGGGTCTCGAATGAACTGGGCGGCGGCTTCGAGACCATAGACACGGTGCACAATACCATCCTGCAAACCTTTACCGACCCCAACGGCGGCAATCCGCCCGTCAACCTGGTGATAACACCTGATGGCAAAACCATTTACGGTCTTGCCAGCGCCAGCAGTGTTTCGGCGTTCGATACCGCATCCAACAAGGCGACAACGAACATTACCCTCCCGGGTTATCCGTTTGCCCTCGCCATCTCGGCCGACGGCAAAAAAGTATTCGTGAGCAACTTCGGCGGGCTTACCGTCATCGACACCGCCAGCAACACCGCGACCACGCCCAACACCACCTGCTGCGCGAATAACGCGTTCTCCATGGCGGTCGCGATTGCACCCACGCTCGACGCCTCGCAAATCACCCCGCAGGCCGGCTACTGGTGGAACCCTGCCCAAGGCGGCACCGGCTTCACCATCGAGAAGGGCGCGAGCGGCAGCGTGTTTTTCGCGAGCTACCTCTATAACGCCAACGGCACCGCCCTGTGGTACGCCGCCGGCCCCGCGCAAATGACCGGCTCGACCTTCAGCGCGCCGCTCGCGGCCTATTCAGGCGGCCAGACATTAAGCGGCAGCTACCAGACCGCGACCACCGGCCCCTCGCCCGGCAACGTGTCGATCACCTTTACCGCCCCCGACGCCGCCACGCTCACCTGGCCCGGCGGCACCATCCCGATCCAGCGTTACGAATTCGCCGATGGCGGCCTCGAATTGCCGGTGGTCGCCACCCAACCGCAATCGGGCTACTGGTGGAACCCCGCGGAAGGCGGCCGCGGCTACACCGTGGAAGTGCAGCAGGGCAGCGCCTTCATCGCGGCCTACATGTACGACACCAACGGCAACCCCGTGTGGTACGCATCCGGCCCAGCCACCCTCACCGGCAACAACACCTACATGGGCACGCTCAGCGCATACAGCGGCGGCAAGACGCTCACCGGCAATTACCAGTCGCCCTCAGGCACCACCAGCGTCGGCAACATCACCATCCAGTTCACATCGAACACCACCGGCATGCTGACGCTGCCCAGCGGCAGGCAGATTCCGATTCAGCGGTACGGGTTTTAGCGGGATTTGAAAGGACCACGCATGAGTTTTTCGAATCACACCAGAAGCCATGCCTGCGCCTCTTTTATTTGCAAAGAGACGTTATACGGACCTCATTGATCGCTGATGCCGGAGATAGTCGTGCACGGATTCCGAACCGAAAAAATACTTTCTGAATTTATTAAATCTGGTATTCAGCCCTTGCCTGACAGGAATTTTGGCGAAGGCTTCCGGTGCAGTGCTTATCTCACCGACAAAACTTTTTTACCTTGCGTAATTATCCGAAAATGCAGTCCAATTGTTGATATGGCGCTTAGGCGATTTGAGGAGGAAAAAAAGAGAGCGGGGATGTTCAAAAAAAAAGACGCATACAGAAATATTGTTGGGAATTTTGTCGTTGGTGGGAATACGGTGAATTCGTATGACATTGCGCGGGTCGAGAACAGCCGATATGCCATTCCAATTGAGCTACTTGGCCAGATAAAAGGCGAGACCACCATGTCGTGGACAGGGTTTGTCCTGGAAATGCGTGACGGCGTATTACTGTCGTATGGCACGACGTTCTTGGCAGAGTTTTTCGATATTCCGGCGAAATATTCCTTCGATGATGTGGTCAGGATTCATAACCACTCTTACGTTTCAAAAAAAGGCCATCTCATCGCCCTCGAAGAGGGTTATACAGAAAATCCCGAGGACTATGACAGGGATGCCGTTTATAGGGAAAAGCCGTATTTTGTCTGTTACATAGACGAATGAGCCGCTCATCGGAGCAACAAATAAGTTGCTGATGCTTATTGCAAACGTGATCGGCGGACTGGCGATAGTCATTGCGGTAATCGCAATTCCGGCGAGCGTCTCGGTAGTCGGCCTGGCAATCATGTGTTTGGCGCTCTGGGTGTCCGGTGTCTCCACATTCCTGGGCGCAAAGTGGTGTGCCCCGATTGTCATATTGCTATCGCTGCTGGAAGTGTTTCCCTGGTTCGAGCCATTTCAGAAAATGTATGAGCGTGGCGATCTGAGTATTGCGGACTTGCTCGAACATCTGTTGCTCTGCTATGCCTTCCCGCTGGCTGCGGTCGTGTGGTCAAGCCGTCGAAGGTTAACCGGCGTTCTCAAGAAAAGCTGATGCTCCAATTGCCTGACAGAACGGGTACAGCATGATCTCCGCTGCAAAATTTGATCCGACGGCGTATCCGCGTGCTTATCCGGCGTCGCGGGGGTGGAAAGTGTTTATGGCTTTGCTTGGCGGGATCGTCGCTTTCGGCGGGTTGATGGGAGTCTGGTATTTTGGAACCGGCCACGAAGTCTACAATATAGATGGTCAGGTTTTACTTCTGGGAATGTCTCTGGCCTTCGTTCTGCTCGGGTTTGCCTGCGCGACAATGACGCTGCGGGCGAAGCTCGTTTTGGCGCCTCTTGCAATTGAAGAGCACGGGCTATTCAACGTCAACAGAGTCCTCCGCCAGGAAATTGCGGGATACCGGTTCAGGATCGTTCAAGGTGTCAATCTTCTGGAAGTGACAACGAATGGACCGAAGCCAAAGGTCCAGAGGATCTCGTTGCTGTTTAAGCCGGACGAACAATTTCAGAATTGGTTCGCGGGGATCGAAGATTTCAACGAATCTGAATTGGCATCATCGCTGGACGAGATATCCAGAGACCTTAACGCCGGCAGTTCACCCGAGGCAAGGCTGGAGAATCTGGATCGCGCCAGGACAATTGCCAAGGTACTGAACATTGCAGCGGTCATGGGGATCGTATGGGCTATATTTTATCCTCGGCCATATTATTTAATGTTGTTAACCATCGGCTTGATGCCTTGGGTCGCCATCGTGCTATGCGCAAAGTATGGACGGCTTTTTTCGATCGAGGATGCGGTCAAAGTCTCAGCCCGAGCCGACCTGACCAGGCTGATCCTTGGCCCGGCAATTATCATTGGCCTGCGCGCGCTGTTCGATACGCACCTGCTTGAACCGATTCAATTGATCAGGCCGACCATTGTTGGCACATTCGCGCTGGTTGGCTGCATTCTGTGGGTCGAGCCCGGTCTGCGTACCCGCAAGGGATACATCCTGGTACTTGCGGTCATGGTGGCATCCTATCCGGCCGGAGCAATCGCCTTGGCCAATGAGATCCTGGATCGCGCACAACCGGAGTTATTCCGCGTGAGAGTCGATCAAATGCGCCACACCAGCGGCAAGGGTGCAACCGCATATTTTAATGTGACGCCATGGGGGCCATTCAAGGAGCACAACGAAATCAAAGTTCCGTGGCTCGTTTATCGGCAGCACAGTGTCGGTGACTCAATCTGCATCAGTTTCCATTCCGGCGCATTTGATATGTCTTGGTACCGTACCGACGAAGCAAATCAATGCTAAACGGCTATTCCTTAGATTTAAAGGGTCAGGCCGCTGCGGTTTTAGAACAATTCCGAGAGCTAAAGGAGGCGGGCAGAACCGTTTTTTTCAGAGGCTCGTCGCAAACTCCAGATCATTCCTGCCCGGCCACCTTAATTCATTGCGCGTCGTTTAGTGATGTCCCTTGGTCGGCGACCCGGATTTGCCACTCGGCGTCTGGCCGCGCCCGTGCGTTTTCGACGAACCGCCGCCAGTATCCTGCTTCGCCTGTGTTTCGTTCTTGACGGTTGAATTGTCTTTCGCCTGCGAGCCGTTCTGCTCTGAATTCCTGTCCGCGTCCGTTGCGCCGTCGTTTTTTCCTTGCGATTGTTTGTTGCTCATTTCACAGTCCTTTTGAGTGGTGATGAACCGGGCGCCCTGGCGGAAGTTCGCCGCGCACCGGATGCAATGACCATAGCGGATGGCGACGCTGTCAGATAGCGGACCCTGGGGTGAGTAGCGGTAGGTTGCGTCCTACGGATGCCCCGGCACGCCGCTAGAATTTAAAGGGGCCAGGCCTCATAATTTCAATTATTCCCATTACAAGCCAGCCACCATGTCCCGAATCTTCATCACCGGCTCCGCCGACGGCCTGGGCCAGATCGCCGCGAGGCAACTCGTCAAGGCCGGCCACCAGGTCGTCCTTCACGCCCGCAACGAGCAGCGCTGCAAAGAAGCGCTTGCCGCCGTCCCCGGCGCCGAGACCGCCGTCGCCGGTGATCTTTCCAGCATCGCTGACACCAAAAAGGTCGCCGCGCGAGTCAACGACCTTGGCGCGTTCGACGCCGTCATCCATAACGCCGGCGTCGGCTACCAGACGCCGGGCCGCATCGCCACGGCCGACGGCCTGTCGCGCGAATTCGCGGTGAATACGCTCGCGCCTTATATCCTCACCTGCCTGATCAACAAGCCGAAGCGCCTCATCTATTTAAGCTCAGGCCTGCACAAGGGCGGCGACCCCGGCCTCACCGACCTCAACTGGGACAAGCGGCCGTGGAATGGACTGCAGGCGTATTCAGACACCAAGCTGCACGACGTGCTGATCGCGTTCGCCGTCGCGCGCAAGTGGCCGGGCGTGCTGTCGAATGCGCTCGAACCCGGCTGGGTCGCAACCAAAATGGGCGGCGCCGGCGCGCCGGATGACCTGGCGCAGGGCGGCGAAACGCAAGCCTGGCTCGCCGTCAGCAACGACAAGGCCGCAATGGTGAGCGGGCAATATTTTTACCACAAGAAACCGCGCGAGCCGCACGCGGCCACCCGCAAGGTGGAATTGCAGGACGCGTTGCTTGCGGAATGCGCGCGGATTTCCGGCGTGGCGTTTCCCCTGAACATGCACTAAAGGCGCCAGGCCCCATATCTGCATTTTCCGGTTCCAGTCACTGCCCCTTATTCTTGCCGGCCGCGGCGCCCAGTTCAATCAAATTGGCTGCGGCATTTTTGTTGCCTTGTGCCGCGGCCTTTTCGAAATAGAGTTTTGCTTTCGCAGCATCTTTGGAAACGCCTTGGCCGAGCATATACATGTAGCCAAGTTTGTTCTGGGCCCAGGAAGAACCCGAATCCGCCGCCGCCTGATAGTCCGGGACGGACGCCGGAATCCGATTCAGCTTTTCATTGGCGTAACCGCGATTCTCCAGGCCAGTCACGTCCGTCGGGCGAAATGCGAGCAGTCCGTTGGCTCCTACAAGCAAGCCTTCCCAATCTTCGGATTTTTTGGAAATTCGCATTGCGGCGTACCACGGATATGCGCTTGAGCAGATGCTTGCCGCAATCAGGTAATGTTCCCTGGCGCGGCCAGGTTGTTGATTCATTTCTTCGTAAAAGCCGGCCGATTCCATTTCTATGCCATACCGCATCATTTTCACTTCGGCATCGGGCAGGCGCGCATCGCGGGCGGCTTTCAACGACTCCTCGAACTCATCCACGCTGCCGCCCCATTTCGGTCCGATTGCATAGGTCGCCGCTATCCTGAGTGCGAGGCTTTTGGGAAATTTCGCCTGCGCATCCCGGATTTCCCGAAGTACCGCGGCGTGGCCGGCTTCGTTTCTGTCAATGATGAAGCTTTGAGCGTAAGCCAATGTGGGGGTCTTGCTGAGGCCTGTCGCCTCCTGAATGTCTTCACGCGCTTTCCGAAACTCCTGGCGCATCTCCCTGAATTGTTCTTCCGATGTCTTGTCGGCAACCTTGCCGCCCCTCTTTTTCGTTCCTACGCTATAAAAATAAGAAGCCCTCGCTATGCGTGCCGCATAAGACTTGGGGTAGGCGTATATCCAGTCAGTCAGCAGCGGCTCAAAGGCCACATCGCCATAGAATGCAAATGTGAGATCGCTTCGAAGCGATTCGTCGTTATCGATGCCTTTTTCGATCCTCGATAACCTGTTTGCCATCTCTGTTTCCAGTGCGTCATATTTTTTGTCTGCCAGTAGATCGCGTATGTGATATGCCCGTTCTTCCGAGTAAAGTATGGAGTCACAGTTTTCCATGGCATGTGCATGCAACGGAAAGATTGGCGCACCCGATAGCATGATTGCGATCCATGCCGAACGAAGATGCTTCTTATGGTCGCTACGGGGTGTGAGCTGGCGCATGGTTGATGTCTTTCCTGGGTGCGTGCAAGGGGCATTTTGCTCCCGATTGCGCACGAATTTTGTCAGGAAATTCCTGACTGCATTCCCTTTTTGATAATTCAAACAGGCCAGGACAAGACCTCGCGAAGCGTTCCGGCTCGCCAGGAATAAAAGAGGCCGCGCCCGATTTATTTTCCCAGGCTGGGAAGCAGCGCCTCCAGCTGCTCGAACGACTCGGGCATTGCCGCCGCCGCTCCGCCCATGGCAGCGTCGAACGCTTCCTTGGAGGGATAGAGTTCGCTCATCACCAGCAGCGTCTTGCCGCCTTTTTCCTCGAACGTCACCGTGGTGACGGGGCCGTCGGCGCTTTCCTCATTGGTCCAGACCAGGCGCGCGTTCGGTATCACTTCGAGGTACTTGCCGAAGAACGCCATGGTCCCTTCGCCGTGGCGGAACTCGAAACGGTAGCTGCCGCCCACGCGGGCATCCACCTCGCACGAAAGCAGCTCCATCCCCAGCGACTTCGGTACCCACCACTGCTTGAGCAGCTCGGGTTTGGTCCACGCCTGGTACACGAGGTGCGCCGGGCCGTTGAAGGTTCGCTTGACGGCCGCCTCGCGCTCGGACCTGTGTTCCACCGTCGTTTGGTTATTCATGGGGGCATTCTCCTTTTGCGTCCATCGGTCTTCTCCTTCCGTTTCAGTTCTTCGATAACCAGGGTTTCGACAACCTTGTCCAGTTCGTTGAAGCGCGCGTCCCAGAGCTGCCGGTACTTCTCGATCCACGCCGCTTCTTCTTCCAGCCGGCGCACGCCCAGCCTGCAGGTCCGCACGCGCCCGACCTTTTCCGTCGTGACCAGCCCCGCCTGCTCCAGCACCCCGACATGCTTCTTCATGCCCGTGAGGGTCATGTGGAATTTTTCGGCCAGGTCCGTGATCGAGGCGTCTGCACACCCGAGCTGTTCCAGGACGCCACGCCGGGTGGCGTCCGAGAGCGCGGCGAACGAGGCGTCGAAACGGGCCTGGGTATACTGAACCATATGGTTCAGTATATAACACGAATTGGCGGCATGCAAGAGGAGACTGAACGGCAGGCGGGATAGCTCGGACCCCGGATACTTTCCCGAAATATTCATGGCCGGTGCAGGAATGAGACGCACCACTTCCTGATAATATTAAGGCGAAATAACCGGGGAACAACGCGTCCGATATTCCCCACAAGAGTTGCCGAAATGCGATAACTGGGGAGAAATCGCGATGGAGCTCATCAAAAGTTTCCTGCAATGCACAATCGCGCTGGCGCTCGCCCTTTGCGGCGCGGTATCGCACGCAGGCACGGCGACTTCGAACCCCTTTGTTTTCATGGCGTCGTCGATTTACGACAGCACATCGGCGTTCGACGGCGGCACTGTCACCTACACAACACAGGTGTCGCTGGCCCCGGGGACTTATTACCTGTACGTCAACCTGCTGACCGGCCAGTTTTCCCTGCCCGGTTCAGCCAGCCCGCCGGCGCCCGTCAGCAGCAACCCAACGTTGACCGCTGCCCTGGCCGCCTCGGTTCCCCAGTATTACTCGACCAATCTCGCGTTCTCCGTTTATCCTTTCACGATTGCGTCGACGGTGCCGGCCGGCACCACCATTACGTTTACCCCGAAACACGGCACCTGGACCGACGTCAACAGTTTGACCAGCCTGAAAAACGGCGGCGCCGTCGCTCTGCAGATGTCGATTGGCAGCCGGGAAAATTCATCGGTCGTGGCGGACGTCGATTCCTCGGCGGGCGGCAATTTCCTGGTCTTTTCCACGGCAAGCCAGTATGGCTACCTGAATGTGGCCGTCACCGGCTCCGGGTCGGTCGCCAGCAACCCGGATGTCTACACCTGCGCCAGCGGAACCTGTACCTATACCATTCCGCAGGGGACGAGCATCACGCTGACCGCCACGCCCGCTTCCAGCGCTTACGCGTTCCAGGGCTGGAGCGGCGCCTGTGGCGGGAGTTCGCCGACCTGCGTGGTGACGCTTGGCGCTTCGGCCGGCGTGACGGCGACATTCGGCGCGGCCAGCGTTACGCCGCAGTCCGGTTTCTGGTGGAACCCCGCTGAGGGCGGGCGGGGCTACAACATCGAGCAGCAGGGCAGCACGCTGTTCATGGCGACGTTTTTGTACGACCCCTCGGGCCGCAGCACGTGGTACGGAGTGGGGCCGGGCGCCATGAGCGGCGCAACCTACGCCGGCACCTTGCAGAGCTATTCCGGGGGTCAGACGCTGACGGGCGCCTACCAGCAGGCTTCGATGTCCGGCTCCGGCGGAGCATTTTCGATCACATTCCAGTCAGCCACGCAGGCGACCATCAACTGGCCGGGCGGGGTCGAACAAATCCAGCGTTACGACTTCGGGCCGGGCGGTTCGCAGGGGACGCAGCCTGCAGGCACGCCGCAGGCAGGCTGGTGGTGGGCGCCCAACGAAGGCGGCCGTGGTTACGCCATCGAGATCCAGGGCGGCACGCTGTTTCTCGCGGGGTACATGTACGACACGTCGGGCAACCCGGTGTGGTACGCATCCGGCCCGGCGGCGATGAGCAATGGCTATACCTACCAGGGAACGTGGCAGCAGCTTGGCAATGGCCAGACGCTGACGGGCAGCTACAAACCGGCGTCGGTCACCAATGCCAACGCCGGCAGCGTTACGGTGCTGTTCGGCTCCGCGACGGGGGGCACACTGGTGTTCCCAGACGGCAGGCAGGTTGCGATCCAGCGCTACAATTTTCAGCCGCCGGGCCCGGTCACGGTCAACGTTGCGGCCGCCATCGGCAATCTCGTCAACAACGGCCTCACCCAGTCATTCACGCTGTCCGGTTATATCAACAACTCGACACCCATCAATCCAATGCCCAATACGCCGATAACGGGTTCGGGAACGCTGACGATTGGCCCGGCGACGTCGTTCACTTACACCTCCGGAACATTGAAAGGCACGGCGGCGCTCAGGCAGGTTCAGGCGCTCAGCGGAACGGCCACCGAAAATGGGCAGTCGGCCTCGCTGGCGGCAATGAATACGATCTACTACAAGCCCGGCACCTACAACATTCTCGAAGAGGTCACCAGTGCCAGCAGCTTCAACGATTACCTGTACGGCGCTTACACCTATCCGACGACGGTCAAGGCGGGCGACACCGGAACACTGGGAACGGCGAGCACAGGCGGATTTATCTCTTATACCAGAACCGACACCTACAGCGTCGCAGCCGACAGCCCGACCAGCCTGCTGGTCACCATCACCGACCTGCTCGACCAGCAAGTGGCAGGCACCGTAACTTCGCAGACCGTCTACCGGATCAGCACGACCGGGTCGATCTCCTTTGTGTCCCAGACTACGAGCAACGCGCTGTTAGGCTCGGTGTATGAACAGCTGATTGCGACGTTTAAATAACGCGGAAATATGACCTAAGCGCCGTTTCCCGTGCCGCTCGCGATGCCCCCGGAGCGAAGCGCGAATGCGGCGATGGCGAGACCGGCGCATTGCGCAACAATGAAAGCAGGCACGTCGTCGGGCCGGATACCGGCAAAGGTATCGCTCATCGAGCGCGCGATTGTTACGGCCGGGTTCGCAAAGGCGGTCGAGGAGGTGAACCAGTACGCGGCGGTGATATAGCCGCCCACGGCGACCGCCAGGCCGCCGGCCGGTTTTTCTTGCCCGCGGGCAGCCACGAGGAAAATCGTCACCATCAGCCCGAACGTCGCGACGCCTTCGCTCACCCACTGTGCCCAGCCGGTCCGGGCGTGCGTCGAGGCGGCAATCAGGGGTTCTTCAAACATGAGGTTCGCCACGACAACGCCGGCGATCGCCGCCACGGTCTGCACGGCGGCATAAGGCACGACGTCGCGCCACAGGAAATCCTTGCGTAGCGCGGCAAGGATCGAGACGAGCGGATTGAAGTGCGCTCCCGAGATCGGTGCGACGACATAAATCATGGCCGCGAGCCCGCAACCCGTCGCGATGCTGTTCGCGAGGAGCGCAAGCGCGGCGTTGCCGCCCGCCAGGCGCTGGCCCGTGATGCCGGAGCCGACAATGATGGCGAGCAGGAATGCGGTGCCGAGCGCTTCGGCGGCGAGCCGCGTCGCAAGCGGTGGCCGGGGGATGGCCATCAGGTTTTACCGATGCGGTCGAGTTCCTTCTTGATGCTCAATCTATCGAGTTTCCCCATCGGCAAATTGGCGAAAATATTGATGCGGTTCCAGAGCTGGTGAAATGTATCGTGAAACGCCTTGCGAATTTCATCGTCGGTCCCTTTCACCTGCGAGGGATCCGCCAGGTCCCAATGCGCGGTGATGGGCTGTCCGGGCCATACCGGGCAAGCCTCTTTGGCGGCGTTGTCGCAGACGGTGAAGACAAAATCCATTTTCGGCGCGCCCGGCCTTGCGAACTCGTCCCATGCCTTGCTGCGCAGCCCATCGGTGGGCAAGCCCGCTTTCTGTATCTGCTCCAGCGCGAACGGGTTGGGGCTCCCGGAAGGGGTGCTGCCGGCGCTATAGCCCGCGAACCTGCCCCGGCCGCTGGCGAGGCCGTTGATGATTGCCTCGGCCATGACGCTGCGCGCCGAGTTATGCGTGCACAGGAAAAGAACGTTGAGAACGCGGCCGGGTTCGGTCATGACTCTCTTTCCGGCAATATTTCTTTCACGACCCGCAGCACGCGCCCGCTTTGGATTTTTCCCGAACGGCATCGGTGCCGCATCCGCCGGAAGCAGAGGCTTTGACCTTGGAGGGCTGGCCGCAGCACGCGCCCGCCTTGAACTTTTCCAGCCCGCTTTCGCCCGCACGCGTTTCGCCGCCGTATACAGGAATGGAGTCGAGCGTGTGATAGGTTTCCCACGGCATGCCCTGCGGGTCCATCGTCCACCATTTGTCGGATTTCGCGTAGCAACAACTGGCGTTGGCCTGACCGGTAAGCGGCAACTCGTCTGCCGCCATCCGCTCGCGCAGCGCCGCGAGTTCCTCCTCGGTTTCGACCTGGATGCCGAGATGGTCGACGCCGCTTGAGCTTCCGCGATCGGAGATCGCGAAATTGAGGCGCGGGTCTTCGACCATCCACTTCGCGTAGTCGGGCTTTACGACCGCGGGCTCGCCGAAAATCGTCGAGTAGAACCGGATGCTTTTTTGCATATCCTCCACATGCATGTGGACGTGAAATCGTTTCATGCAGATCTCCTTGTGCGTTTGAGAACAGGCGCGCAGGCAACGTCGCAGACTTTGCCCTGGCAACAGTTCTCGGTGAGGTAATCGACAAGCCCGTTCATCGCCGGGTAATTCGCGCTGTAGTAAATGAAGCGCCCGTCCTGGCGCGCTCCAATCAAATCCGCGCCTGCGAGCTCTTTCAGGTGAAACGACAGGGTCGCGTTGGCGAGCTTCAGGCGCCCGGCGATGGCGCCGACCGGGAGGCCTTCCGGTCCCTGTTGCACGAGCAGGCGATAGATTGCGAGCCGGGTGTCCTGGGCGAGCGCGGCGAGAGACTGTACCGCCGCCCTCTCCGTGATCTTTCTCACAGCCTGCCCTCCGCAATGTGGGCGCGACAGCAACGCGGACGCAGCAGTGGAGCGTCGGCAGCGGGCCGCCGCCGGGTGATTCGGACCAGGGCAAGCAACAGGTTGCGAAGCGAATTCATGGCGTCCTCCACATATCGATATTTCCAATTATATCGAAATATAGCCCGATGTCAAACCGGCCGACTGCTGCCGCGGGTCTGCGCCGATGGACGCTCCGTAAATCCCGTGGAATAATCGGCGGCAGAGCGCGACTATTCTGCCGGGCCTGCGTCCATTGCCGCGATCAGTTCCAATTCCCGGCGGCGGCTGGCAAAGCGGTCTGGCATACCGGCAAGGGAGGCGGCCTGTGATACGCAGTGCGGTAGCGAAGGATGCGGATGCCATTTGCGGCATCTATAACCATTACGTCGAAAACTCGATTATCACCTTTGAAGAAACGCCAGTGCCGGCGCCCGAGATGGCCGTGCGCATGGAAGAGATAGCCGCAGACTCCTTGCCGTGGCTCGTCGCGGAAGCGGATGGGGCAGTCGTCGGTTACGCGCACGCCGGAAAGTGGAAGTCGCGCTGCGCCTACAGGTTTGCCGTTGAAACCACGATTTACGTGGCGCCAGGCGCCTGCGGAACGGGTATCGGCACCCGGCTGTACCAGGAATTGCTCGGGCAGTTGAGGCAGACTGACATGCATGTCGCCATCGGCGGCGTTGCGCTGCCTAACGATGCCAGCGTGCGGCTGCACGAAAAACTCGGCTTTCGAAAAGTCGCGGAGTTTTTCGAGGTCGGTTTCAAGTTCGGCAGGCGGATCAATGTCGCCTATTGGGAGGTGAAACTTTAGGAATCAAAGAGTCATCAGGGACAGACCGCGATTCTTTTTGGCCTCACGGAAAATCGTGGTCCGTCCCCGATCGATTGCTCAGTCTGACCCCGCTCATTCCATCAGGAGGCACGTATGAATGTAAAAGGGCAAATCAAAGCGTATATCTCCACTCAAACTGAACCAAAGCGCAGCGACATGGAGGCTTTGCATCGCATCATTCTGCAGATGGAGCCCGCCGGTAAATTATGGTTCCTGGATGGCAAGAACGAAGAGAATAAAACCGTTGCCAATCCCAACATCGGATACGGACTTCAGACCATGAAATATTCCGGCGGAAAAACCAGGGCGTTTTACCAAATCGGCATGAGTGCAAACACGACCGGAATCTCGGTCTATATCCTTGGTATCGACGATAAGTCGTATTTGGCCAGGACTTACGGGAAAAAAATCGGCAAGGCGAGCGTGACCGGGTACTGCATCAAATTTAAGGCGCTGAAGGATATAAACATCGAAACACTTAAAGCGGCAATACGAAGCGGATTTGAGGCGGGGGCAGACTAAAGCGGTCGGGCCCGATATTCTCGCTCCGGGCGGGCTCCAATAAAAAAGCCACCCGGGCCAGGCCGGATGGCTTTTACAGGTTTCAGCCGTCAGGAAAACTACGCTTTCTTCACCCACGCCGAACAATATCCATTCGGCGAAATTTCGGTATCGCCCTGCATCACCTTGCAGCCGCCCGGCGCCTTCGCGTCCTTGCCGGGGACGAACTGCATGCACCCCGAGCACGACTTGCCGTCGACCGGCTTGTCCTGGTACTTGAGCGCGGCGCGCATCTGCGCGTTGGTCGCGGCTTCGCTCCTTGCGCTGATCACCATGACGGGGATCGCGGCGAGCGCCGCGCCTCCGAGTTTGAGAAAGTGGCGGCGGCCGGGTTCGGGTTGTTTTTGCATGGCTTGCTCCTTCGGTTGTGAATGAAGTGGCTGGCTGGAATGCGGCGCCGGATTCGACGGCGCCGCTCGTGCGTTGTCGCCGCGAAAGTATTCTGTTCGCGCGGCGGCGTCAAGCGGGGCGAATTTTTTACGCGCCGGTGATGCCGCCGGGCGAGTGCCTGGGCTTGATGCCGGTCTCCTGCGTGATCCAGTCCCACATGAACACGGTGCCCGCGCGCGAGCCGCATGAATCCTTTGCCAGTACCCTGCCGTCCGGGCCGTATACCTCGACGTGCGGCGTGCCGCAGAAGCCGTAGCTTTCCATTTTTGCCTTGAACGTTTCGGCTTTCTTCTGCACTTCCGCCATGCTGGAACCCGTCAACTGCATGCTCATGCGTCCCGGATGGTGGACGCGCACGAAACTCACATCGGCGCGCCGGTCGTTGAACGCGTCGAAGCCTTTTT
>Ga0206946_1056_pt2 | contig 35436 bp, 26 predicted proteins | sample Alteio_BWOrgHeat_2_FD_152965 | JGI IMG/M metagenome (GOLD analysis project Ga0206946, IMG submission 152965) | Enriched cells from forest soil in Barre Woods Harvard Forest LTER site, Petersham, Massachusetts, United States -... | ecosystem: Environmental > Terrestrial > Soil > Temperate forest > O... | reverse complement strand
AAGGTGAGGACTCATAGACCTCGCGCGACGCTGAGATTAAGAGTTGGCCGTCGAGTTTCACGAAGAGGTCCTGCTTGAGGTGCTGCTGAACACCCGCGGACAATGCGGCGAGCAGGCGGTGTTCGATCGGGGGATACAGCGAACCGAGGGAGATTTCCAATTCATGGTCCTCCGAAAAATCAACGCGCACGGGCGGACCCACGTCGCCACCCTCGCCCCAATGGTCGTAGCCGACCTGGATGTGCTGCTGATCGGGATAGGTCACGAAGATAAAGTCGCCGGCCCGCGCGACTCCCGTGACGACCAGGGGTTCGCGCGCCCAGGCTGGCGGCCGGGTGGGGAAGCGCACCTTGAATCGCAGGGGTCCGTATTCCGCGGAAGGCAGCGCCGTGGGATCGGGCGCATCAATCGGCAGCCTTCGTGCCGAGAGAATCGTGCCGGTAAACCGGGGATCACAGGCGGTGAGGAGAAACGGGGTCACGCCGAGACAAACTTCGCGCGGCGATGATGGATAGAAATGCGACGAGGTGGCGAACACCCGGACTCCGTCGACTGCGACGGACAGATCGCGCTTGAGAAATGCAACCTGGCGGTCCGAGAAGCCCGACAATCTGGGGTGCCCCGGCCCTGGATAGAGCGACCCCAGGTGGATCTCCAACTTGTGCGGTTGCGAATAATCAAGGGTGATGGGCGCACTCAGCGGACCGGAAACGCCGGTGCCCACCGCGCCGAAGCTCAGGGAATGTTGGTCGATATAGTGAACATAGACCAGGTCACTCTGCTCCTCAGTCCCCGTCGCCACCAAGGGCTCGTAGCCTCCGGCGCGGTCAGTGGGGAAGCGGACCGTGAGCTCGATCGGCCCGAATTCCTCGTGGCGCAACCACTGGTAGAATCGCGTCGGGCGGTTCAACAGCTCGGCCAATGGGCGGTAAGACTCGGAAGGAAAACGGGCGAAATCCAAGGAGAGTGCGGTCAGGAGCGAAACCGTGGTCAGGCCCAAGGCTCCGACTTCCAGGCGGCGGCGCCAGCCACGACGTTCGGCCCATGCATGGCTCACGGCGAGCAGCCCGCAGGAGGCCAGCAGCACCAAGGCGGGAAGAAAATCGAATTCATAGCGGGAATTCGCGCTGGTCAGGACGGCTTGGTTGTTGCCGCTGGGGAGCAGGATCAGCGTGCCAAGATTGGCCACAAAAACGACGAGCACGACCGCAGCGAGGAGGCGGAGCGGCGACGGCCCGCCCCCGTGAATTGGGGCGCGCGACCCGCCGGCCCACGATACCGCGAGCCAGACAAAAGGGAACTGAAGCAGCACCCCGAGTGCTTGCCAGGACGGAGGCGTGGCAAAAGGAAACTCCGCATGGTAGTCGGCGGGCGCCAGCAGGTAGTGCCAGGCATTGGTCGCCACCGACTTGAGGCCGAAATTGCCGAGGGCGCGCTGATCCCATCCACCCAAGAGATAATGCAGCCCAAATTCCAAGGGATTCCCGAAGCGCAGGAAATTATAAGTCAGCAGGCCGCCGATGATCGTGACGATCGGCAGGGTCACGGCGAAGAATTCCTTCCATGGGTATCCCGCCGGTGAGCCGTGCTCCTGGCGCCCGCGCAGCGCGACCGGAATCAGCAGGGCGAGAGCGCCCAGCAGATAATTGGGCCGCGACGCGATCGCCAAGCCATAGCTGGTAGCCGCCAGGGCGAGCCAGCGCCAGGCACGTGACTGGGGCGCCAGGGCCCGGACGACACTCCAGAGTGAGAGCGAAAGGAAAAAATAGGCCGAGGCGATGGAGACCAGGTTGGAAAGGTTGCTCCGCAGCACGAACGGATAGCCGTTGGCGAAGGCTAGCGACAGCGCACAGCAGGTCACAATCAGCAATGAGGCCCGGCGGGCCGCCCGTGACCAGAGCTCGAGCAGAAGGAGCAGGTTGAGAACGAGACCGCCGAGGCAAAAAATATACGTGGTGGCCGTATTGGTGAGAAAATACCCGGTGAGCAGCTTCACCGGCGCGAGGAGCACCAGGACCGGGGCGATGCCCTGATAGAAATAGTAGTGACCGCGATAATAGCTGAGATCATTGATCCGGTAGGCGGCGTTTTTGGCCGGGTCGTAGGGATCGGGCAGTGCCACCAGGCGTGGATCTGGCGCGCGTTCGAGATGAAGTTGGCCCGCGAGCAACGCGGCGGTGAGCTCGTGGTAGGTTGAGTTGGCGTCACGGACCAGCCAGCGGGCCGGAAACGAAGAGGGTGCCCACTGGTAGAACCAACCGGCGATCAGCAACACGACCAAGCCGCTGACCAGAAACCAGCGGGACGGAGGGATCGGAGACTCGGTGCTCATTTCAGCCCACGCGATTAGCCGGCCGCTTCCCCCGGCCACTGCTAGAGATCGACGGGTGCAATTTGGGTAAAGCTGCAGACAAATTCCCCCGAGGCAGTGAATCCAAAATAACGTCCATGTAGATTATAGAGATTAACGATGCGGGACTTTCCGTAAACGCTGTCTTGCAAGTCGAGAGTTCCCTCTGCGCCGACCCGGCTCTCGCCCGAACTGCACCAAATGCGCATGATTTCGTTCAGCCAGTATCGCTGAAGATAACGCCCATTTTCATCAAATTGCCGGGTAAATGTCCAATTGCGGGTGGCGCCATGCCAGGTGTGCCCATGGATCAAGGCGGCCACTTCCGGGCCGGAGAGGCGGATTCCGCCCGAGCGGCGAACATTGTCCTCGGTCAGCTTCGCATCTGGATTTGCCAGAGGATGACCGAATTCCTCGATGTACCGGATGTGGGTGGCAAGGAGCACGTCATAGAGCGTGGCGGGATTCGCATAAGGGAGAAAATCCACCTTGCGGCCTTCGCGATGCTGACGCCACGCCTCGAGATCGAAGGCATAGAGGAAGTCGCGCGAGGGATAAGGCCGCTCGATGGCAACTCGCGCGAAGTTTCCGGCGGCGACCTGCCGGGCCATGCGGTTGAGTGAGGTCCAATCGCGCGTGCTGTGATCGGTGGCGGAGAGATACTTCCTGATTCGTGCCGCGGTTTGCTCATATCCCTGCCACTCCGTGACCGCGAGCAGGGCAATGACACCCACGGCCCAGAGGCCTCGGGAAGAGGAGCCGGCTGAACCGAGGACGAGCAGGGAAAGGGTGCAGGCGAAGAAAATGGAAAATAGCGCGCCATAATAATTCACCTCGAGAATCGCGGGGCCCAGCGGGATGAGCAGAAACGCATAGCCGATAATCAAAGCCACCACCGCGATGCCGAAACGCATTGCGAGGCTGCGTTGCCTGTCCTGCAGTTGGGCGGCGAAGGCAATCACCGCGGCAAAAAAAACCAAGAGTATCCCGAGTTCGGTGAGCGGCCAGTCAGCGGGGTTCAACGGGCTGCTTGAGGCATAGAATCCAGGGACAACGCGCCCCGGAATCAGGTGGGCGGTTAGCAGGGTGTAAATCAATCCCAGCGGCTGAAAATTTTCCAGGCGCCCGACGAAATGCGAGGAAGCAATAATAGAAGTGCCGGGCGCGCCGATGAGGGCGACGGAAGGACCTCCGATGGCGGCGGAAATAAAATTGAGCGGGACCTGCCCCATTTCCCGATTGATCGCGGGATAGGCCACGAGCGCGATCCCGACAAAGACGAAGGCCGGCGCCAACAGTGCCATCCACACCTTTCGTAAGAGGCGGCCCGGAGCGACAAACGGCACCAGTATGCCAGGGAAAAGGCAGGGCGCGCACAAGAAAATGAACCACGCGGTCTCGTCCGTAAGCAACGCCAGCAAGGTGATCACCCCGAGCCCAAGTGCGGTTCGGTTGAATTGTGGCCGAGCTGGGTCCTGATTGATGGGGATGTTCTCGTCGCCCAGCTTTGCGACCATGAGTAGGGCGGAGGGAAACAACAGATTCATCAGCGCCTTGGCTGGCACATAGCAAAAAACCAGGGAATCGAGCGCGGGCGGACTCAACCCCCAAAGGATCGCCCCGCCGAGCGCGACCCGTCTGTCACCCGTGAGCCGGCGCAACAGTCGGTAGAGGACGGTGAGGCAGGCGGGATAGATGAACCAACCAAGTCCAAATGCCGGCGGCAGGGTCGTGGCCGACGACAGCCATCCGCGCAGCTCAATACTCAGCCTCGTCGCCATGACCGTGACGAGGCGCGGCCGGGGATCCCCCATCGCCCACGTGTCAAACCACCCGCCAACGCCGTGATCCAACAGCGCGGGGACGAACTTCATCACATATTCCGGAAAGACGTAAGTGTTGTCCTGGTTCAGCACCGTTCGCCAAAAGACAATGCCGGCGGCAGCCGCCGCGACATGAAGCAAGGCCATCCAGGTGGAATCCTGCGCCCATCGGCGAAAATAATTCCTCATGTCTCCGATGGCTAAGCGTTCAGGAAATAAGTCGCCACGATTGCCAGCAGCACGAGCCCCGCGAGCGCCACACCTGCGAGCTCCCACGCCCAGGGAGCCGCGATACCCGCGCCGGGGCGCAGAGTCGGCAGCGCTTTTTCCGGCGGACCGCTGCGCCATATCGCGCTGCCGCCCACGAGCAGGAAGAAGGCGACCGCAGCTGAAAGCCAGAGGCCGTGGGTGAATGATGGTGGTCGATAGAAAAAGCGCACCTCATGCGCGCCGGCTTCCGCCAGGTAAACCCCGCGGAAGAAACCGTTGGCCTGCACGAGGGGTCGCTCGCTGCCGTCCACGGTCACATGCCAGCCGTCGTCGTAGACATCATTGAGCACCAGCAGACTCGGACGAGGCGAATTCACGCGGGCCACCACGACATTCGGGCGGTAGGATGCAAAGTCGATGGTCGCGCTGGAGCCCGGCGCGCCCGGTGAGGACGTCGGCGCCGGTCGATCGGCCTCGGTGATGATTGCCGGGCCGAGGATCGAGGCCGGTTCGGATTTCAGGCGCTGCAAAACCGCGGCGTGGTCCGGCAGGACTTCGAGCTCGGGATAAAGTGTCAGCTTGGGCCGGGCGGCCTTCGACTCGAGGATGCGGACAAAATCATCTTCGTAGGCGACGCTGAGACCAGGTTCAGACTTGAGCAGCGCCGCGTCATCCTGGCGTTTCCCTGGTCCGAAGTAGGACTTGTTGAGAAACAGATACCGAACCCCGGCGAAATCGAAGAGGGGTTTCGTCCGCACATATTGCGCAAGAGGGAAGGACCAGTAATAGGCGCCAAGCAAATTATAACAGGAGACCCGATAATTTCCGTAGGTCGCGTCATCGGAGGTGGCGCGGACGAATTCATTGAAGGCCGCGGGCGCCAGCGGACCAATCGCGCCGAGATCCTGAATCCGGGCCAGCGAGGATAAATCGGGCTGAATGCCCCAGCTGCGACCGTCATTGCCGAGATGCGCTCGCAACCAAAGCAGTGACGCGGGAGGTTTTGTCAGGTCCTCGTTGCCGGGCAGATTGCTGCGCGGGACGATCAACCCCGCATAAAAGCCCAAGCCAAGAACGACCACGGCGGCGCCCGGCCAGTATTTGCGCTGGGCGAAGAGCAATCCAGCACAGCTGACGCCCGCAAAGACCGCGAGGCGGCCATAGAGCAACTCGGACTGCGCGGTGCCCAGGGCAAGATACAGCCCTTCTTCCGCGACCAGGACCGTGACCGGCAGCCAGATGAAACCATCCCCCGGCAGCCGGCTCGCACACCACAACCAGAACCAAACCAACACCACGACCACGGCGGTGACGGTGAGCGCGACCGGAGCGAGTTTCAGGTCGACCGCCGCCCAGCCGCCCTGGCGGACGACCAGCGTGAGCACACAGGAACCGATGGCGAGGACGCTGCCCGTGAGCCAGACTTGGGTGCGGCGCGTCCAGAGGGTGCGCAGCGAGTGCGCTGCGAAGGCGGCGGCGACCGCAAAGCAGAAAACGGTAAGGCCGTTGGCGTGCTTGGGACTTTGGCGCCCGAGAATCGGCAGCATGTTCACCACCGCCAGGGGTGGGAAACTAAGATATCGCAGCAGGAGAAACAACCCGAGGGCGGTGAAAAATATGAAGAGCCGGCGATGCAACTCCAACTCGAACCGGCGCCGCCCGGACCAACCGACAATCACCAGCAGGAAGATGGAGACACTCGCGCACGCGAACAGGTTGTTCCAATCCACCACGAGCGGATAGGCGCCGGGAATCCAGCTTTGGAAAAACTGGCCGAAGACATACGGGAAGAAAAAGGCGACCACGTTGGCGTACGGCATCGGAATCATGGCCAACATCTCGGGGTTCTTGCTGAAGCTGGACTGCATCCCGACCAGCAAGGGCAGGAGGAAAAAACAGCCGAGGCCATTGCCGAGGATGAACGCGGTGACGGCACGGGCGGCGGGCCGCAACCAATCCCGGCCTTCTGCGGTTACTCGCGCGAAATAAACGCAGAACCCGACGCAGCAGACGGCCGAAATCAAGGCGATCTGGATGAAGCCGCCCAAAAGATGCAGGAAGGCGGCGCCGGCCAGCACGAGGTAGGCGGCGGGCGAGTCGCGTCGAATTGCCCGGGCCGCCGCCCAGAACAAAATCGGAATCATGCAAAGCTGATCCGAGAGATTAGGCCGGGCGAGATGCAGCGTGAGCGCGCCGGACAGGATATACGCCAGCGCACCAAATACCGCGGCACCGCGCGAGAGGGCAAAGCCGCGGAGCAGGCGATACATCGCGATGGCGGCGAGATAGCAGAACGCCAGCGTCACCACGTTGGCATCCGGGTAGGGAAGCAAGGCCCGCAAAATGGCCACGGGAAAATAAGGACAGCCCTCGCCCTGGGCGGCGAAGGTCTGTCCCAGGCCTTGGTAGGGATTCCAAAGTGGCAGCGTGAAATTCCGCAGGTAGGATTGAACCCGCGCGTGAAACGGGAGCACGACCACGCTTGCGCCCCAGCTTTCTGCCGTGATCGGGAGATTCGGCAGCGGCCCATCGTAGCCCTCGGGGGGATTGAAGATGTGGAAGGGATAAGGTCCGATCGCGTTCCACGCCCGGCCCTCAGCCAGGGGAATGGCGAAGTAGATAAACGGAACAGCCAGCAGTGCCAGGACGGGTAATGCGCGGATGATGCGTTCTCTAAGATTCACGAGGTGGGCAAGGTTTTGGAGTATTAACCAAGTACAGGCCAGACCGATCCGCGGTTTCTTCTGGCGCCGCAAAACGCCTTCGCCGGGGCCCAAACTAATGCCGCCCCTAGGGTTGGCTGGGCGGAGCTTCCACCCAACGGCGCCGGGGATTTGAAATTTCGCCGGTAAATTTTGGGCCGCAGGTCGACCCGCCGATCAGGTTCTCGCCCACGCGAACGTTCTGCTGGGGTGATTCGAAACATTCCGAATCGCCATCGAGCACGATCTGGCCGTCGACCGCCACGCGGATTTGCCGGCGCACGGCCTCGGCCGCGGCTGTTTCCTGGTAGAGGATGTCGCCTTCCGGCGGAAACAAACTGCCGATGGAAACAACCAGATGGTAGCGGTGCCCCGGTTCGATCGTGACGGGGGAACCCACGAAGCCCCGCACGCCCCAATGATCGAAATTAATCCGCACATGGCGGGCATCGAGATAGTTCACGTAAATGAAATCGCCCGCCCCGGTAAGACCCGTGGTCAGGAGCGGCTCGGAGACCGAGGCGGGACGCGCGGGAAAGACCACGTCCATTTCCAGCCGGCCGAATCCGGCGTATGCGCCGGCGCCGTCAGCCGCGAGCGGTTGGAGATCGGTCGGCCAGAAGCGCCCAAGATGGGTCAGCTGGCCGCTGAATTTTTCGCCCGTCAGGACGGAAAATTTCCGGGGCGACCGCCCGAGATAGACCGCCGATGCGGGAACGGGTGGCAAGGCCATCGGGGATTCAAGCACGGTTTCCTGATCCAGGCGGATCCGGACTTGGCCGGTGAAGGTGCGCCGCTCGCTGGCCGGTCTGCCCGCGAAATCCGCGGCCTCCCCGCCGGGGTAAAGACCACCATGGGAGATTTCCAGCACATGGCTGCGGGCGAAGTTGATCGCCAGGGGCGGGCTGACCTTCGTGCCGAGATTGCCGGCATCGATTCCGATGCGAATGTGTGTCGGATCTTCATACCGCACATAGACCGCGCTCGCGTCCGCGGCCTGGCTGCAGGTCAGCAGGGGTTCGGTTTGGCCGGATTGATTCGCGGGAAAAATCGCGGAGATCCGCATCGCGCCAAACATTTCGCCGGGCACAGGCAGCGTGATGACATTGCTGAAATATTCCGGGCCCAGCTTGGTTCGCGTGCCCGGCTGGATTGAGAATTGCATCGGGCCCATCCAGTTTTCGGGGCGTTCCAGCTCGAGCGAGTTGGGTTGCACCGATCCGTTCGGTCCGGCTTTCAACACCCCGGGGCGCTGGCGTTGTTCGGGATGAGTTTGCAGGTAGTCGGCCAGCCACGCCCAGTAGGGGCGGGAATCTCCCGTCGCGTGGCGGCGGGCGTATTCCCGATTGATGTCATCGTTTGCGGCCCGGAAAGCGAACAGGTCGACCGGCAATCTTTCGCGGCCGAGCAGGATGATCACGCGACCGATCACCCAAAAGCCATCGGGATTTTGACGATAAAAATAAACGCGGGTGTTTTCCTCGGCCTGCTGCTCCTGGTGGGCGTAGATGTATTTTAGCCGGACGCCATGCGGCGTGGTCTCCGCCGCCACATGTTGGCCGGGCGTCAAGGTGGGCAGGACCGTGAAACGTCCCTCCGGTTGCGTGCTATCGAATCGATAGGTCCGGACTCCGGGCTTTTCCGCGTACAGGTCGACGTGAGCCTCCAAGTCGTTGACGCGGATCGCAGCCTGTCCTTGATCGGGTCCTTCCCGGAGGGTGAGCTCAAAATGCTGACCGATCACCGTGGCGAAGAACATCGCGCCGGGTTCCCCGGGGCAGATCAACATGGACTCTTTTTTTTCGGTTTCCGAAATCGTCCAGTCGCGGTCGGCCAGAATTTGGGTGGCCCAATTAACTTTCTCAGCCTCAGTGGCGATTTGCAGCACCGAGACTTGAGGACCACGTGACTGCGGTGATCGCTGGCCCGTGCATTCGATTGATACCCGCCACCGTTCCCCCAGGGCATGGAAGTTTGCGAGGGAGTTCTGCTGACGATAGGCCGGGGCGAGGGCGCGCGGGAGCGCCGTCAGGAAAGCGGGATAGTCCCAATCCAGGCGGAGGATGACGTACTGATCCAGGCCGGCGCGGCCTTGCTCGACCAATTGTTGATGGAGAAACGCACTGAATTCCTCCCGGCTGCGCTGGATCAAACCGTGGTTGAGCGGCTCCGGCGTCACCGGCTCCGATGCGGCGTCGAGCGACCTCAGGTAGGCGTCCATGAGTCCCCCCCAACCCCCTGACGAGATCAACATGGCGTAGTCGGGGTGCTGGTACTCGGGCTTCGCCTCGAGGTCGGCGAGCCATTTGAAAGTGTTATCCCGATCCAAATAAAAGCCGCCGGGCTTGAGTGAAAGGAATCCGCGAAAGAGCACCGGCTCCATGTACGCCCACTTGCGGGTCAACACGGCCGCCGGGGCGGCGTAGGAGTTCATGACAAACGAATGGCCGGCGTAAGGCGGCTCGCTCAGTTTTTTCAAGAAGCCACGATTCCCGGCCGGCACCATGGTGGCATAGCTGTTTTGCAGCCGGAGCCAGCCGACGGCGCTGGATCCAAGTGCGGCAACTCCCACGACCGCGATGACCATTGAAACGCGAAACCAGATAGACGAGGGCACGAACTGATCCCCCGGAACCGCCGGCGACAACGTGCGACGCCGCCGCCACAGCCAGACACAAATAGCGGCGATGAGATAGAGTGCGAGGGCGAGGAGCAGGTCGGTGAGGAACGCCAGCAGAGGAACCTGGCGGTCGAGATATCCGCTGTGGATATACCCGGTGAAAATACCATAGGTTAGAATGTAAGCGATGCCGGTCGACAAAAGGACCGGTCGCAGCCGGCGAAGATTCCGCGCCGCCGTCACGCCGAGAACCTCATCGGAGTCGAGCACCACGAGCGAAAGCATCAGGGCGAGGCTGAGCCCAATCACTCCTGCAGCCCACGCCTCCGAGAGCCCGCTGGCGTGCAGCCACAGGTTATCGTAATCCGAATCAAAATATTGGGCCGCGGCCAAGGCGCCGAAGGTCCAGGCGACCAAAAACACCGCTCCAAGAATGACCCGGCCGGAGCGCAGGAAACCGAAGCCCCAGCCACGGCCGCTCCACACCCAGCCCAGAACAAGCGGCGCGGTGAGCGCGATGGCGAGTCGGCAGGTCAGCAAAAGCGCAGGCGAAAAAGTGAGCGGAAGCAGCTTCGTCCCGACGAAGACGGCACCGGCGAGCAACATGAAGTGAAACCATCCCCGGATGCCCGTCCACCGGGTGAAGTTGACGATGGGGACAGTTCGTGGACGACGTCCTGTGAGCCCGAGCCACCAGCTGAGCGTGGCCGCGCAGATCAATCCGGTAAGCCACCGGGTGTAGAACTGGAAATGCTGGCCGAAGAGGGAGCCGAAGAATGCGTCCGTGCTGCGGTAGCGCGCGGCGTCGACGTAGTTGGGCCAGAACAAGACCTTGTGCTGGGCATAAAACGCCGCGACCTTCGCGGCGAATTGCTCATCCCGGGCGGAATTTCGCGCGTGAAGCGTGAACGAGATGTCCTGCAGGACATTGTTCCAGCCCATGTAGGCCGTGAGCTGAGTCACGAGTATGATCGCTGCGATGGCGCCCCCGGCGACCTGCACCCCCCAGGCCAGGGCCAGCTGGCGTGGCTGCCGAAAATACAACGCCGCCGCGTAGCATCCGGCGAGGAACAGGACAAATGTCGCGAAGACGTATTCCCAATAGCAGAGGCCGGCGAAGGTGATGACGCCGGCGACCGCCCAGCGACGCGAGTGCTGGCCGCCGAGTCCGCGGACACATTGGAGTGCGCCAAAAAAAAAGACGAAATGCCACACGCGGTAGGTGTTCGTGTGCCATTGGCCGACCAGGAGGTAGTCCGACAAAAATACCGCGCACGCGGTGGTCGCGAAAGTGACGTTGGTCAGGCGGGACAGGAAAAAGAACGCGATGAAATAGGCGGCGAGCCCGACGGTCAGGGTATGAACCCAGATCTGGCTCTCGATGGTTCGCGCGCCGAGGACATAGAGGACGAAGGCGTAGAGGCGCGGAAAATTTCCCTGGTGACTGTGAATGTAGGGATGACCGGCTTGGGTGTCTGCGTAAGACTCATCCGTGAGGCCAAAACTTTTCCCGAGGTCGAAGCGGTACAGGTTGCGCGCATGCACCAGGCTCGAGAACGATTCATTGTTATCGAGGCCGAAGGGCAGGCCCCCGGTCTGGATCAATCGTCCGCCATAGATCAAAAGAAAGAGCACGACCACGACCCACCAGCCCCGCCACTCCCGGGGTCGGAGCAGATTGCGCATTGGCCGGAGAGGGGAGGAAGGCGGAGCCATCGGAAACCGGGCTAACCCGCCGGCTCGGGTCGAGAGCCGGCGCCGGGGAGGAGGGCGCGCAAGGCGAATAAAAAAATCACGGCGAAACCGAGGGATCCGGCGCCGAAAAGCAGCACGTTGCGAGTCCGGCAGAACGGCGTGAAGGTGAACGTGAGGTGTCCGATCCCCGCTGGAACCACCACGGCCCGCATCACCACATTGGCTGGCAGGACCGCCAGGGACTGCCCGCCCGCCGTGGCCTGCCAGTCGGGATGATAAAGTTCATTCAGCACCAGCAGCCTCGACGCTGAGGCGGGCGTGACCTCGACATTGATCGTGTCGCCCGCGAAGACCGCCGTGATTTTACCCTCGCTGGTCAATACCGGCGGTGGCGCCGATGACTCCAGCACGCTTTCCGCCACGGGATCGATGAACGAGATTTCTCCCGCAGCGGTTTGGCGCCAGGTCGCCGCTACCGCCGCGTCCGCGTCTGGCACCACGCGCACCGCGCGGGCGAAAAAAACACGGGGCACGACGGGCTCCGGACTGGCCTGGATCTCCAGGCTGTCGATGACGTCGGTCTGACCGCGACCGGGAGTATTCTTATAGAGTGCGGGGGATGCCCTGATGGCATATTTCACGTTGAGAAAAGACAACAGCTTCCACGGCAGATCCGAGGGCTCGCCATACCCGCCGTAAGTCAGGGTGCGCAATCCGAGCACATCATCCGTCCACGGCAGGCGCGCCAGTCGCCAGGGCACCCCCGAGCTGTAGCCTTCGACCTGGCGAAGACGCCACATGGCACCGACATGAGGAGCGGTAAAGAGCGGCAGGGTTTCGGTGCTGCGATAAGACACACTCCGGTATTCGTCGTTTTCCAGCCGGGCATGGAGCCGGGCCACCTCGACGGGCGTGGGCGGAGTGAACTCACCCGGCTTCGCCTGGTAGGAATTGTTGTCCGCGAACGGACGATCCGTGTGCACTTGGGGACCATTGACCTGCAGGTTGGCGAAACGCCAGGAGCCGAAAACCAAGAGCGCGCCGAGGGTGACGTAGGCCCACCATTGAAATCCGGCGCGCCGCCGCAGCAGCCACGCGCAACCCAGCAGGACCACGATGACCAGCGCGGAGGCCAGCACTTCCTGCACGGCTCCGGGCCAGAGATAAACCAGGGTTTTTTCCGGGCTAATGGCGGGCGGAGCCGCCGCATGGCCGAAGAGTGACTTCACGCCGGCCTCGAGAACGGAGCCCCAATTTTTCCAAGTGGGGCCCAGCATCCAGGCGCCGGTGCCGGGACGGGCCAGCAGGCCGGCCAAGAGCCATTGCAGGGTTCCGGCGGTCAGCAACGCGAGCAGGCCGAGGCTCACTTTTTGGCCTGCCGAAATATTTTCAGCCGGCCGGATCAGGGCCAGTTGGGCGGCCGCCACCGCGCAAATGAGGGGCAGCGCGGCGATGATGATCCGCGAATGGGTGAAATCCATGCGGAGAAACAGGTAGAAAAAAAAGCCGTAGACCTGCTGGCTGACCAGCACGCCCATGGCCACGGCGATGACCGCATAAAAGAAAAGAAATTCCCGGTGGGCGGGCCGGAACAGGCCGAACCATTGTGCGCGCCACCGCACGAGGCCGGCGAGCACGAGAAAAGGCACCAGTGTGCCGGTAAAGAGCAGCATTCCTTCCGTGATATTGATGATGTTTTTCAACGACATCATCTCGCCATAGTAGCGCCCGAACAACCCGTCGCTGAACCAGCGCAGCACGTCAACGGCGTGATGATTCTGCCATTTGTAGACGGCGGCAAAGTCCTGCATGTTGAACTTCGGCGAAATTTTTCGCTGCAGCTGGCCGAGTTCCTGGACAATTCCATAAATCCGCGGAAAGGCCCCGATGGCCGCAACGACTCCCGCGGCGGTCACGACGGCGAGCGGTTGCCAGCTGCGACGGTGGAGGGAAAGGAAGAGGGTGTAAGCCCCGAGGAGCAGCAGGGCGTAGGCGGCTTTCTGCAAAAAGCAGAAAAAGAGGAGCCACAGCAGGGTCAGGCAGATTCCGACAAAGCGCCAAACCCAGCGGGATGGGCTGAGGCCGCGGACCAGCCAGAGCAGCAGCGGAATGATAATGAGCACCGCAAAACTCATGTCATTCTGACTGACCTTCAGCACGGCCAGGGCGGAAAACTGATAGAGCACGGCCCCGACAAACGCGGCGAAACGGTCGGCGACCACATCCTGCAAGAACAGGAATGCACTCCATCCGGCCAGCACCGCCAGCCCGATCGAGATGTAGCCCGCGGCCCAGTACAGGTCCTGCGGCGGCAGCGCCGCGACGAATCGATTCAGCACGTTTGGGTAGGTGAACGGCAGGGCGAAGGTATTTCGGCCCATGAACATCGAGTCATCCCAAGCGGCCCAAGACCCCGCCTTCCACCCGTCGGCCTGAAACTGCAGGGTGTTGAGGAAACTGCTCAGCCGGTCGAAATTGCCGATGAACAGGCTGCGGCCCAGCAGATGCTCGCGATAGATCGTTCCCACCAGCGTGGCCAAGGCCGTGAGCGCGAGCAGCACGCTACCACGCGGCGAAAGTCGCGGTCGAGTGCCCGAGGGCTCCACTGGATTTGGATTCATGGAGCGATAAGAGTCACGGATTAGGCGGGACGCTGCCCGCGCCCGGCGGTGGCCGCGGCGAGGTCGTGCGCAAAACACCAGCGCAGCAGATGATAAGCGCCGGCGACAATTTTCCCGGGCGCCGAGAGGAAGTAACGGTCCCCGCGCTTGCCCAGGAACCCGACCTGACACAAGCGGGCGAGCCGGGTTTCAACCATCCCGACATGCTGGGGTGCGTCGGACTCCGACCGTACCGAAGCGGCTCCCGGCCGCAGCGCGTTCATCAGGATCCAGGCCGAAATACTGCCGATGACAAAAGTGAACATGAACGTGTAGAGCTCACATCCGAAGAAATAGAGGGCCAACGCGCCCTGCACCGGTCCGCTCGTCCAGCCATACTCCCGGCCCGTGAGGGCCAGCAGCACCGCCCCACCGACCAGCGCCGTCAGGCCAAAGGTCACGACCGCGTTGCGCTGACTTTGCACCCGGCGAAGAATGGCGTGGACCGCAATGCAGCCCAGCCCGCAGGCGAGTGCTGTCAGCAGCCAGTTCATGGATTGAGCATCCGGCCATTGCTCAGCAGGAGGACGGCCCGAAAGGTGCGGGCGCAAATCGCGCCGAAAAAAGTCAGCTGCGGCGCTTCCCCCGGAGCCACCGGGACGAGCAGGCCGAGCTTCACGAGGTGCGATTCACGGGTCGCTTGCTTGGTCTCTCCGAGCGAGGAGAGTACGAGGAGCTGCGGGAGTGTGGCCCCGTCTTCCTCGGCTCCGACACGCGCCACCAATGACAGCGAGTAGCTGCCCTGGGTCAGGGACCAAAGCTCCAAAAAACTAAGGCTGTAAATCCCGTGCAGACCGATGACGAGCGCGAGGAATGACCAGGGAAAGACCGCGAAAATCCAGATGGCGCAGGTGGCGCCCAACGTGGTCAGGACAAACGAGACGGCATGAAACAGAAAGATCCCGCGTTCGGTGCGCAAGACGGTGAACGAGCGCGCCAGCACGAGGCACATCGCGAAATGAACCAGCAAATAACCCATGGTGATGATCAGGTCGCCCATGTTCAGGACGGGGGGCCGCCCCGTTTGTGTTCGAAAAAAACGCGGCGGATGCGGCGGAGAAAGATTTCAAACAGCGTATGGCCGGTGGAGACGAAGTTTCGAAAGTTGAGCGGGGAGCTGCCGCCTTCCTTGACGTAATGCGATCCCGGAACCGGCATTTCCACGAAGGACGCGCCTTCATCGAGCAACATCGTGATGAGATCCGCCTGAAAGCCGAAGCCGTAATTGTAGGGAGCCCAGCGCATCACGTGAAACCGGCGGTAGAGCGCGCAGCCATTGTAATAGTGGACGTTGTAGCCGCTCAGCAGGTCGACCAGAAACGTGAACGTCTTGGAGATCGTGCGACGAACCAGGCTTTTCCCGGGCAGGACTGGGTAATAGGGCAGCACGAGGTCAGCCTTGCCCATCTGCCGCAGCAGCTGGACCATCGTCTCCTTCGGCTCGACATTGTCGCCGCAGACCAGCCGGTAGTAGCGCCCGCGTCCCTGAAAAGCAGTCTCTACAAATGATCGTGCGAGACCCAGGTTGCCGGGATTTCGGTGCAGTCGGATGGGCATCTCCGGGTGAGCCCGCTGGTAGGCCTCCACCACGGCGCAGGTTTGGTCGGTGGAGCCGTCGTCCACCACGATGACCTCATAGCCGCAGGAAAACTCCGCGTGGGCCGCCCGGATGGTGTCGAGCGTACCCGTGATGCGCGGTTCCTCGTTGTAGCACGGCACGAACAGGGTGAGATCGAGATCCTCGCGAATGCCGGCGGGGACTTGGGCGGGTTCAGGCATTGGATGCGATCAACTCAGCTTTTCTTCCGGCCGCAGCCGAGTCCGAAGATATAGTGTGCCATCGGAAAATATCCGGTGTGCACCACCTCGTCGTTCATCGAGAAGACGAAGACATTGTGAAAATAGGTCTCCAAGAGTTTCCGCATGCTGGGTCCGGACTTGCAGTTCACGTGGCCGGACTTGCTCTGCGGAGAGGCATAGGCCTGTGACTCGATCGATGGGCAACCGAGGATCATCGCGCCGTGGGGTGTCAGCGATTGGACGATGTTGCCCACGAACTTCGCCTCATCCTTGGGCTTGATGTGTTCAATGACGTCGAGCGCGTACGCTCCGTCATATTTGCCGGGGAACGGACCCTCCAGCAGGTCATGAACCTTGCAGTCGAATTTCCACTTGGGATCCATCCGGGCGTGCACGTCAGCGACGAAGACCGGGTCGAAATCCGTTGCGGTCAGCTTTTGCACCGCCTGCACCACGATGCGCGTGCCGAAGGCGTCCGCGCACCCGACTTCCAGGACGTGTTTCCGGCCGGCGAGCACCTTGGAGACAAACTTGTAGCGCGCCAGGGTGAAGAGCAGGTGTTTGGGATCGTCCTGCCACGCCTGGTTGGTCATCAGGCCGAGCGGCGTCAGCCCTTTTTCCCTTAGCAGGTCGATGGAGCGCTGATACTGGGTTTCGCGGGTGCGCGCGTGCTTGGAAGTCATGGCGGAAGGAAGAGTAGAATGAGCGGGAGGGTGCGGGTGAGGAAAGGGTGAAGTCGCCGGCCCGCGTTCACGGCTGATCTTGCTGAAGGTTCGAACGCCTCATCCTGGAATGCGCCATTTGTAGAGCTTGGCATCAAGCGGGTAGAGGAGGCGTGGGATCTTGATCCACGGCAGGCTGAACATGGGCGGAAACATGGTGAACGCGGACGCGCCAAAAAAGACTTTTTCGAGCTGACTGCCCTCGGGCAGGGCGTTCCACCCCAGTTCCGTCAACGCGCGCGCGGACCAGAAATACATGTCCAGCTTGCCGGGCATCAAACGTCGGACGGTGTTCCACAGGAGTCGCTGCGCCCAGAAAAAGAGCGAGAGCGGCGTCATCTCGAACACAAACAAGATTCCGCCGGTTTTCAGCACCCGGCCGAATTCGTGGAAGGCACGGGTGACATTGGCCCGGGTCGCCGCCTTGGTGTCGCCCACCATGTGATGGATCGAATAAAAGCACACCACGATGTCCACCGAGGCGTCCGCCATGGGGATCTCGGTGGCGCTGCCATAGACGCGGAGGTCCACCATCTGGTTGGGCCGGATCGAGCGAAAGGAATATTCCAGCCCGATGACAAGGGCCCCTTGGGGTTTTTGATAGGGGAGTGAGGGGCCGCAGCCGACATCGAGGATGACCTGACCAGGCCGCAGATAGCTCGAGAGCAGCTTGGCTTGCTGGGCGTAGCAAAAGGTCCACTCCCCCTCGCTTTCATCGTGGCCCGCCTGCATCACCTCAAACTTGTCGTCGAAAAAAGAGACCTGGGTCTGCGGCATCATCATGGCCACGCCGTCCCGGATCGCACCGGCGAAATCCGATTTCGGACAGGAGATGACGTCGCCCGAAACCCGGAGGGGAGCGTGGCTGCGCGGGCAGGCCAGATATTTTTCCACGAGCGGACCGACGTCCTGGGCCGGCGCTGCGGATGCGGAAGGTGCGGAGTTGCCCATGGATTTTTCGATCGCGCGGTTCACTCGAAATAAATGCAGCCGTAATCCCCGGTGTAACCGGCTTGCTTGAACAACCACTCCCACTCGCGCGGGGTGAAGAAGCACTCGCAGGTCAGCTGCCAGTACAACAGGTTCACTTTCTCCTGCTCGTTCCGATAGCTGTCCATCAGGATATAGCTGGGACCTTTGCTCACGCGCTCGATTTCCTTGAGCGCCTTTTCCAGTTCGGGAAGCTGGAGGTTGTGCAGGGTGTTGATCGACACGACGAGATCGAAGGACTTGTCCGGGTAGGGCAGCGTCACCGCGGAGCCTTCGCGCAGAAACGGTTTCACCTCGTCCTTCGCATGGTCGAGGGCATACCGCGAGACATCGAGGCCGGCGATCTCGACGCCGGGCACGGCTTGGGTGAATTCGTAGAGAAGAAAGCCCTTGCCGCAGCCGACATCGAGCACGCGGTGGCCGGACTTCAGTCCATAGTGGCGGGCCATGCGCCGCGCGACGTCGAGCCACCGACCGTCGTAGCCGTACCCACCATAGCCGGTGTTGCGGCTGCCGTCCCAGTACTCGACATCAAATTTTTTTGCGATCGTCGCGAAGTCGGCCTTGTTGCCTGCCAGCACACGGGCGAGGTAGTCGCGTTTCGTGCTGCGGTGGACCTGCTCAATGAACTCAATGTAGGCCATGGCCGCGCGATAACTGAAATGGTTCAGGCCAGCGTCTGCTTCACGGCCGCCACCACATCGGCGTCATCGGGATAATATTCCGGCTCGAGCGCCATGCTCATCGGCGTGTGACTGTCGGGCAGCGTCACCCGCACGGGCTTGGACTTGAGTTTGTCGCCGAGGTGCTCGACGACGGTGGTGATGATTTCGCTCGCCGCGCCAAAGGAGTGCCAGGCCGGATCCGCGACGACGAGGCGGCGCGTCTTGAACGCCGAGTCGCAAATCGTCTTGCGATCGAGCGGCGTGAGCGTGCGCGGATCGACGACCTCGACGTCAATGCCGTCCTTCTCGAGTGTCGCGGCGGCGCGCAGCGCGATGGGCACCATGTTGCCGATCGCCACCAGGGTCACGTCCTTGCCCGGGCGGCGCACGACGGCTTGGCCGAAGCGCACGCGGTAGGGCTCCTCCGGCACGTGATCGGTCATCGAATAAAGTCCGCGGCCCTCGACAAAAATCGCGGGGGTTTCGCTGAAGATGCTTTCGAGCAGCAGGCCCTTGGCGTCGTAAGCGGTCGCCGGAACGGCCACGCGCAGCCCCGGCATGTGCGCGAACCACGAGTGGAGGCTCTTTGAATGCTGCGGACCCTGACCCCAGCCTTTGCCCACGATGGTGCGGATCGTGACCGGCATGGCCGACTGGCCGTTGGATTTGAAGCGCCAGAGCGAGAGCCAGTTCACCAGCGCATCGAGCGAATAAATCATGAAGTCGAGGCGCTGATGGCAGATCACGGGCCGAAGACCGGTCAGGGCGGCGCCCATGGCCGTCGCGGTCATCAGATTTTCCGCGACCGGAAAATCGAGGACGCGTTCCGGGCCGTGCTTGTCGACGAGGCCGGTGGTGGTGCCGAAGATGCCGGACTGGGTGTCGACGAGCTGGCCGAGGACAATGACGTCCTTGGACAGCGTCATCGCCTGGTCCGTGGCTTCGAGGATGGCTTTGGCGTAGGAAAGTTGGCGGGACATGGAGAAATTAGAACGGATGGATGAAAAATTAGGCGGGATCGATCAGTACGGTCCGAGCTTGGCCTCGGCCTGGTCGTGATCGAAGGCGCCCGTGGCGGAGGTGCCCAGGAGTTTGTCGGCCATCGGGCTCGCGTCCTCGTAGTTCATGCGGCGCCAGTCGGTGTCCGTGGGGAAAGGGCTTTCCTTCGCGAACTTGAAGTTCGCCGCGATCTCGGCGGCGATCTCGGCTTCCATCTTGGCCTTGGCCGCGTCGTCGAGCAGCCGCGCCTCGCGCAGCCTGGCCTCGAAGAGCACGATGGGGCAATTCTCCTTCCAGTAGTTCATTTCCGCCGCCGTGCGGTATTTGTTGGCGCCGTCGTCCTCGGGACCGACATGGCTGTTCCAGCGGTAGGTATAAGCCTCGACGAGGGCGGGGCCGTCGCCCGCCCGCAGCCGCGCCATTTCAGCTCCGAGCGTGCGGTAGGCGAGGGCACTGTCGTTGCCAAAAATCTGGGTCGAGCGCACGCCGAACGCCCGCACCCGCTCGCTAATGTTGTCGGTCGCCTGCCGCTTGAGCTGGTCGGAAAACGTCGCATAGCGGTTATTCTCGATGACGAAGAGGATCGGGAGTTTCTGTTTGCCGGTGTAATTGATCGCCTCCCAAAACGCGCCCTCGTCGGTCGCGCCTTCGCCGAAACCCGAGATGGCGATCTGCGAGGACTTGCGGAATTTGCACCCGAAAGCCGCGCCGACCGCGATGGTCACGGCGCCGGCGAGGATGGCGCCGCTATAGAACTGCGAGGCGGAATGGGAAATATCCTGGGAACCCGCCTTGCCGGCGTTGGCCCCGGTGGCCCTGCCGTAGATCTCGGCGAAGAGCTCGCGCAGCGGGGCCCCCTTCGCGAAATAGTAACCGTGGGAGCGGTGATGACTGAACATGTAGTCATCCGGCCGCACCAAGGCCGAGAGCGCGGCGGGAATGGCCTCCTGGCCGATGCAAAAATGAATCGGGCAGCGCATTTCATCCGCCGGATGGTATTCGTTCAGCAATCCCTCCTCCGTCCGCCGCAGGCGAAGCATTTGCCGGAAGAGCGTGAGGGCCGTGGCGGGTTCCAGCCCTGCGAGCGAAAGCTCACGGTAAGGGCCGGACTGGGAGATGGTGCGGTGACTAAGTTCCATGATTAAAACGGCTATTTTGTGACGGCACCGCGGCCGCTTGCGAGGGAGAATTTTACCCCGCAGATTGCGCGGTCCGTGCCGCCAGGGCTAGGTCCCAGACCTTGGTCAGGTAATCGCGGCTCGGCAACTGCCCGGCCTGGGCCCGGCGCACAAAGACTGCCGCCTGGCCTTCGCGACATTCGATCGGCTGCAGCCCATCGTAGTTTTCCCAGAAGAAAACCATGTCGAAGTCGCCGGCATAGCCCAGCTCAGCGCCCGTGAAACGCGCGAGCGGCCGCGCCACGGCGCAACGGTAACAAGTCTCCTCCTCGACTTCGCGGACGGCGCCCTGGGCCGCGGTTTCGCCTGGTTCAACATGTCCGCCCGGAATCACCCACAGCCCCGGATCGTTGATGGTGGGAATGTCGTCGCGATGCTGGAGCAAGGCCGCACCATCTGCGCGAAGCACCACCACCCCCGCGACGATACGGCGGACCTTCGGCGAGGGAGGGGTTCCGGGCGCGCTCACGCCGGGGGCTTGGTTTTTTTTCGCCAGATCCAGAGGAAATTGGACGCCATGCTAAAGCCGGTTGAAAAGCCCACGGCCAGGATCCCGGCCAGGAGATAGTGCACGCCGAAATGCTCAAGCACGTTGGTGGCGCACCACCACACGACGAAGGCGGTGCCGTTCGCGAGGTGGTATTGCCAGAGGCGGCGCCAGCCGGCGTCCCGGCTGCGGAACACCCAATACTGGTTCACAAAAAATCGCAGAAGAGTACAAACCTCGGCGGCCACCAGGCTGCCGATCGCGACCCGCAGGCCCAGCTGGCCGATGAAAAGGTAAAGCAACAGGCTGTTCAGGCCCATGAAGCCCAGGCCGGCGGCCAGCCACCGGACCAGCGGGAGTTGGGACACAGCCTTGATCCGGTGCGCCCAGGCGCCGGTGGTACGCGGTGTGGGATCAGCCTGCATCGAGCGAACCAGCCGGGGTGATGCGCCGCGGTCTCGCGCGGTAGCGCTGGCGGTTTCGCCAATGGATTTCATAGTTCAGGCGCACAAACACGGCGAGCGCCTCGCACAGGTTGCGGAATGAAAATGAAGAGCTGCCCTCGAGTCCGGTCTGACGGACCCCGGGCACTTCGAGAAACGACACTCCCTGGCGCAGCAGCTTGACATTAATCTCGGCCACGATGCTGAAGCGGCTGGAGAACAGCGTCAGCTCCCGCAGGCGGGCGACCGGATAAATGCACGGGCCGTTGATGTACTGCACATGGACGTCGAAGCAGACGGCATAGGCGAGGCCGAACAAGCCCGACAGCAGTTTACGCGCGCGACCACGCTGTTCGCGATCGGGGAAATAACACATGACCATGTCAGCCTCTCCCGCGCGGTCCAACAGCGCGGCCAGGATGGCTGCTGGCATGTCATCGTCGCCGGGAACGATCAGGAATTGGTCGCCGGTGGCATGTTGCACCGCGGTGCGCAGCGCGTGTCCGAGTCCGTAGTTCCGTTCGTGGCTGATGAGGGTGACCGCCGGATGCCGGAGGCCGTAATCGGTCACAATCGCCGCCGTGGCATCCGTGCTGCCGTCGTCAATCACCAGGATTTGGGCGGACAAATCCTTCCGGGCGCCCGTCACCCCGAGCACGCTCTCCAGGGTGCTCGCGATGCGTCGCTCCTCGTTCAGCGCCGGGATCATGATGGTGACGGAGGGCATGGATTGCGGGTCGGCCGGATCGGTTATCGCCGTAGCAGCAATCGCCGCAGGCCGGAAAAAATGCAGCCGATCGCGGTCACCGCTCCGGGGCGCGAAAAAAAACGCCCGTTCATCTCCGCAATCTGGCCCCCGCTGGCCAGCCGGACCAGACGGGCTTCGAGCATTTGGTCCACGGGATATCGCGCCATCAGTTCCACGGCGGAAAGCGGCGTGGGATGCTGGCGATAGTACTCCTTTAACATCCGAATCCGCAGCGAGGAGATGTTAAGGTTGATAACATTGAAAAAGCAGAACCCGACGCCGTAGGTCAGGCCGGTGGAACTGCTGGTCGACGGTGGATTGGACACCGTCCGGGAACCGCTCAATCCATACCCAGCCGAGCCACTCACATTGGGCAACAGCGGCGCGTCGCTAAAATAGCGGTTAACTTCCGCCTGGGCCAGGTCGAGGTTCTTGAGCAGCATCTGCGGCGACTGCTTGAGGGCGACCTCGAGGATTTCCTTCAGGCCCGGCGCGTAGTCTTCCGGCAGCGTTCCGGCGACCACGGGTTGCGCCCGCACCCCGACCGACCCGGCCAGGAAAGCCAGCACGAGCAGCGCAAGCTGCCCCGGACGTGGAAGTAGGCGGATCGATGAAAAGATCACGTAGAAAACAAATTAAAGAGTCAGACGGCGTGATTTTTCCACCATTGGCAATCTCGAAAATCCGCAGGGTCTGGCGCCAGTTCGGACCGGTCTCGGCGATGTTAGTTTCGATGATTTCCTTCGCAAGGTTGGGCCGGCCAACGAAGCCAGGGCGGCTTCAACGCCCGGGCTTAGAATGCCACATAAATGAAAGGCTGGCTCGGCAGGCCGAGACGGTAGAGCAGATAGTAGAACATCATCGCCACGGCGGCTCCCGCCAGCACGGAAAGCGCGCAGGTCAGTGCGTTCACCACCGGTGCCGGAAGGCGCTCCAGCCAGGACAGGTATTTTTCCGAAGGCGTCATTTCAGGTAATCCAATTTTTTGGCGATCGCGGTCACCTCGCGCGCCACTTCCACCGCAAGCTTTTGGCCACCGCTGGGCGCGAGGTGAATGCGGTCACCATAATCCTCATTTTCGTAGTCGGCCCCGTAATCCATGGCCGCGTAGCCCTCCGCATGCAGCAGGGCGACGGCGTCCCGGATGCTCAATTCGTTGCGCGCGAACTCATCCTTGGTCAGCTGGCGGCGGAAAAAGGGACTGTCACGGCCGATCAGCAGGAGCGTACGCGGCCGCAGGGCCTTCGGAAAGGCTTGCTGGTAGCTGTCCTTGACCATGAAGTGAGTCCAGCCGCTGAGTCGCCAGCCGCCGTGGGGCGCCCGCTCATAGGCCAGCGCCGTGGTGCCGCGGAGAATTTTCATTTCCGTTTCGCGCACTGAGGGCCAGTAGCGCTGATCGAGCGTCAGGTTCGTGCCGTCGCCTTCGGTGTCCTCAAAGATCCGGCGCGGCCGGAACATCGCGGGGGGCGCTGGCGCATAAAGCGAAGGCACCGTGTTGAGCCGTTCAAAGGCCATGCGATTCCAGAAATCACTGAAATGCAGGAACCGATCCGTCAGCCCAACGAATGCGAGGTCGAGCGCCATGGCGCGATTGGCGGGATCCAGCAATTCCTCGCGCACCTGGCGGTCGCGATCCGGGTAACTCATCAGCTGCCCGGCGAAATAAGCCTGCCAGAAAGCATACCGATAGACCGTGATGCCGAGCATCGACAGCTCGGTGGCCGGCTTTTCGTTGGCAATATAGATCTGCCGCGGAAATTCCCGGCGCAACACCTCGGCCACCACCGCGCCGGTGTTGCCCGGCGAGGCGCCGCGCATCGCGAGATTCACCACACAGTAGCGATCGCCCAGCAAGTCCTGCAGTCGCTTGGACCACATCACGTCCGCCGGCTGCCACACGCCCAGCAGCACGGAATTTCCGCCCACGATGACGAGAATCTGGTCGGGCCGGCAGCGGGCGCGCACGATGGCGCACATTTCATTCACCGTCGGATAATAACTCGCCTCCGGCGAGATCGGGGGAATGAACCGGGTAAATCCAGGATGATAGTCCGTGTTCGCCGCTTGGCGACCGAGCGCGGCCATGACCGCCAGGCCCCCGGCGAACCCCGCCAAAAACCACCAGGGCCGCAGGCGGACTGGGCGTGTCGTGGCGGGCGGAATGGTGATGTCGTCACTCATAGGCCGAAGAGTTGTCCCGCCATGCGAATGGCATCCATGGTCGGATAGAAAAAGAGCAACCAGCCAACCCACACGAACATCTGCGTCAACACCCAGCCCACCACCGGCTCCGCTCGAATCATTTTGCCCACCACCGGCCCGAGGCCGGGCGCCCGTTCATAGTTCCCACTCACCGCCAGGCCGGCGCCGTGATAAACGCCCCAGAGGATAAAATGCCATGCCGGTCCATGCCACAGGCCGCAGAGCGCAAAAGCCACCAGGACGTTCAGGCCGCGTCGCAGCAGCCCGTGGCGGCTGCCGCCAAGCGGGATGTAGACGTAGTCCCGGATCCACGAGCTGAGCGAAATATGCCAGCGCTGCCAGAAATCCTGCAGGTTCCGCGCGGCGTAGGGCCAGTTGAAATTCTCCGGCAGGCGGATCCCCAGCAGGCGGGCACAACCGATGGCAATGTCACTGTACCCCGAAAAATCCAGCAGGATGCGCAGCGCGATGGTCGCGAGCACAAACCATCGGCCAAACAGGCTGTCGGCCCCGAATTGCTGCTGGTTGGCCCCAATATAAAGAGTGAGGTTGTCGGCGAGCGCCACCTTCTTGAAAAATCCCAGGCCGATGCGCCGCAGGCCCTCGGCCCAGTTTTCCGCGCGCGAGGGGGAGTGCACGGCCGCGTCGAGCGAGGGCAGGAATTGCGTGTAACGCTTGATCGGACCCGCCACGAGCGAGGGAAAGAAAATCGCGAACAGCAGGAATTTCAGCGGCGACCGGATCGGTTCGCCGCCCCGCCGCACCTCGAATAGGTAGTGGACGAACTCGAAGACGAAAAAGCTGACGGCCAGCGGGGGCGCGCCCGGCATCCATCCGCGAATGTCTTTGGCCAAGACCGCGCCGAGGGCCGGACTCCAGGGCGTCACCGCCGCCCCGACCAAGAACAGGGCATACTTGTAGAAACAGAGGGCGGCCACGCACATCACCATCGCCCCGACGCAGGCCCAGGGCCGGCGGGAACGCGCGGCCAGAAACGTGATGATCATCAGCACGACGATCGGCGTGACCCCGGCCGGCCCCGCAAAATGCACGTGAAAAGCCACGCAGGCCACGGCCAGCCAGCCGAGCCGCCAGCCCGGCCGCGGCAACAACCAGAAGACCACGACGGTCAAGGCGGCGAAAAACAGGAACCAGTAAGTGGAAAAAATCATGCGCGCCCGCGCCGACCAGACGAGTCCCATCCAACTGATTCAAGACATTTTGGAGGTGGCGCGCGGGGAGGACGCCTTTCATTTTCATTCTCTTTTCCCCCGGTTTCACCATTTCTTTTTCGCGTGCCCACCCCCCTTCCCGACGCCACCAGGGAGCATCTCTCCAAGATGCGGGACTTTTACGATGGCGCCTCGCCCAAAATAAAAGCGCCGGCCCGGCACTATCGCGCGCTGCTCGCCCGCTATTATAACCTTCTGATCCCCCCGGGTGCGAGCGTGCTGGAGATCGGCTGCGGCGCCGGCGAACTCCTCGCCGCGTTGCGGGCCGGCCGGAAAACCGGCATCGATCTTTCTCCAGTCCAGATCGCAGCTGCCCGGCAACGGCTGCCCGAGGCGGAATTTCACGTCCAAGCCGGCGAGCTGATCGAGTTGAAGGAGCGTTTCGACGTCATCATCGTCTCGGACACGCTCAATCTCGCCGGGGATGTCCAGCGCCTGTTCGAGCAACTGCACACCGTGGCGCAGCCCGGCACGCGCCTGCTGATTAATTTTCAGAGTGCGGTCTGGCGGCCGCTGTTCTCCCTCGCCCGGATGCTGGGCCTGCAGGCACCCCAGCCCTTGAACAGCTGGCTCGCGTCAGCCGACGTGCTCAACCTCCTGCGTCGGTCGGGCTGGATTCCCATTTGCCGCCAGGGGCGGATCTTGGTCCCGGTGCCGGCGCTCGGTCTCGATTACGTCGCCAATCGCTGGCTCGCGCCGCTCTGCCAGTGGTTTTGCCTGACCTTCTTCATCGTCGCGCGGCCGCCGCGTCCCGCCACCGCCCGCCTGACGGTCTCGGTCGTCATTCCGGCGCGCAATGAGGCGGGCAACATCGCCGCCGCCGTCGCCCGCACCCCGGACATGGGCGCCGGCACCGAGCTCATTTTCGTCGAAGGGTATTCACGCGATGATACGTGGGCGCAGATCACGCGCGTGATCGCGGAAAACCCGGGCCGACCGATCCGGGCGCTCCAGCAGACCGGGCAGGGCAAGGGTGATGCCGTGCGGGCGGGCTTTGCCGCGGCGTCGGGCGACATCCTCATGATCCTGGATGCCGACCTCACCATGCCGCCGGAGGAGCTGCCGAAATTCTACGCCACCATCGCGGGCGGCGGAGCCGAGTTCGCCAACGGGGTGCGGCTCGTCTATCCGATGGATGAAAACGCGATGCCGTTCCTGAACCTTTGCGCCAACAAGACCTTTGGCCTGATTTTCACCTGGCTGCTGGGCCAGCCCGTGAAGGATACGCTCTGCGGCACGAAGGTGCTGGCGCGAACGCACTATGAAAAAATCGCGGCAAACCGCGCGTATTTCGGCGAGTTCGACCCGTTCGGTGATTTCGACCTGCTGTTCGGCGCCGTGAAGCTCAATCTCGAGATTGCCGACGTGCCCATCCGGTACCGTGAACGCACGTATGGCGCGACCAACATCCAGCGCTGGCGCCACGGCTGGCTGCTGCTGCGGATGATCGCCTTTGGCGCGCGCAAGCTGAAGTTCGTGTGAACAACCACCGCCGACCATGAGCAAGCGTTCCCCCGGCGCGCGGCTGGCCAGCGGGCTGCGCGTCGTGCTGCTGCTGGGCGCCGGGTTGCTCTTGATGGAACCGTACCTGGACCGCGGCACCGTGGGGGCCAGTGACGCTCATTCCTATGTCAGCTTCACCGGGGACTTCATCCTGCAAGTGCGGGCCGGCGTATTTCCCGTCTGGGTGGGCCAGACTCCCTTCGGCTTCTACGGCGGAATTTTCCCGTTGCGGGTTGCGCCCTATCTCCAGCACTTCGCGGCCTTCATCGACCTGATTACGGGACGCCGCCTGCCCGTCTTCACGGTGGTGAACCTCACGGTGGCGGCCAGCCTGGTGGCCGGCCTCGTCTCCTGCTATTTTTGTCTGGCCCAAGTCATGCCGCGCCGACCCTGGAATGCGGCGCTGCTGGCCTTGCTGTATGCGAGCTGTCCCGGAGTCCTGGGACTCGCCTACGCGCAGGACCTCTACGCCTCCTTCATGACGCTGCCGTTTCTCCCGGTGGTTTTCCTCGGCATGATCCGTTCGTTCGAACGAAACGATGCGATTTCCCGGTTGCTCATGGCCGGAGGACTGGCGGCGGCATGGCTGGCTCATCCACCCATCGCCCTTTGGTGCGGTGCCATCGCGGTGGTCACACAGATTGTTCGCCTCGGGCAACTGGGTTGGGATCGGCGCTCCCGGCAACTCGACCTCCTGGCAGTGGGCGTCTTTGCCATTCTAGCTGGTTACCCGTTTGTTTCCGCGGCCGCGCTGAAGCTCGGCGTGCAACATGTACGGCTCGAAAATTTCTTTTTTCAAATCCGCCAGGCCTTTCCCGGCAATTGGCTGCCGCTGCACCGCGCGGTTCCGCTGGAAAACCTGCAACTGGGTTACGGCCTCGCCGGGCTCCTCCTGATTTTCGCGGTCGTCGCGGCGGTCTCCCGCGATCGGCTCGCCCAGACGCTGTTCGCCAGCGGGTTATTGCTCCTGGCGCTTCTCCTTCCCCTTCCCGTTCTCAATTCCGGGTTGTGGCATTTGGTGCCCCAACGCGTCCTCGATCTCACCAACTTCTGGCCGATGCAGCGCCTGTTCGTTCAGCTCGCGCTGTGCATTGTGTTTGGCATCTCCGTGCTCGGGCGGAAGGCGTTCGAAACGCCGCTCGCTTCCGCGCTGGTCACACTCGTGCTGTTGCTCGCGGTCGGATGGAGCGGGTTCCAGGCGCGCCAGCTCATCATCTTCGCCCGCGGCACCGCTCCCTCGGCGGCCGACTCCGCCCGCATGCTGCGATCGGAAAACCTGACGGTGCCCAATATCTGGGTCGCGCTGTCCATCGGTTCTTCCGCGCCGCGATATGCCAGCGGAGGGGTGATGGATCCGGTGCTGGAGCATCGCTTTCTCGACCGCACCTCGCGGGCCCTCCGCCTCAGCATGGTCGACGCCGTGGCCCCGGGCTTCGGGCCTGGCGCGAAAAAAGACGCGGGCCCGGAATTGCCCGGCATTTTCACCGGTGAACTCGACGCCAATCCCGGCATCCTCAACCTCCGGCCCCGTCTGACCCTGAACCCGCGGCAACATTACTTGCTGCTGCTGCAGTTCCTCGACCATCCGTACGCCGGCACCCTGATCATCGAGGGCAGGGAATTTTACCGGCAATACGCGCTGCCGCGGTCGGGCGAACCGGAGGCTTTCGGGAGCGGACCCGAGGCGTCGCACGCCATCCCGCTGTGGACGAGCCTCGATTACCCCGAGGATGTGCAACTGCGATTTGTGCCGGATGACTCCAGTCCTCTCCGCTACTCCCCGTTCGCCCACTTTGAATTGCGTTCCTACACTCCCGGGCAGCTGCCCGTGCAAGTCGAGTCATGGGTGCCGTATCGCGCTCGTGTGCACAGTGCTGAACGCGGATTTCTCGCGACGCCGCGGCTGATGATCCCGGGTTATCGCGCCAGCGTCGATGGAGAGCGCGTCACGCTGGAAACCTCGCCCGACGGCTGCGTCCTCGTGCCGATCGAACCCGGCCCGCATCTGGTGGAAGTGTCCTATCAGCCGCCCCTCGTCGTGCGCCTCGCCTATTGGGCCACGGCCCTTGGCTGGCTGGCTTATTTTGCGCTCCTCGCCGGGCTGGTGGGCCGATCAAAAACCGCCCCGCCCGCGGGCAATCCTGGACTTGTATAGAGACCTATTTTTACTCACGTTCTTACTTTCCCAACATGAAGAAAGTCCTCGTCACTGGCGGCGCCGGCTACAAAGGCTGCGTCCTCGTTCCCAAATTGCTCGATGCCGGCTATGAAGTGGTCGTTTACGACCTCATGCTTTTCGGCTCCGACGGGCTGCCCCAGCATCCGAAGCTCACGGTCATCAAGGGCGATATCCGCGACATTCCGGCCTATGCCGCGGCGCTGAAGGGCGTGCACAGTGTCATCCACATGGCGTGCATTTCCAATGACCCGAGCTTCGAACTCGATGAGGCCCTCAGCCGCACCATCAACTACGACTGCTTTGAGCCGATGGTCATCGCATCGAAGAAGGCCGGCGTCCGTCGCTTCATCTACATTTCCAGCAGCTCCGTTTACGGCGTCAGCGACGCCCCGGAGGTGACGGAGGATCATCCGCTCGTCCCGCTCACGCTCTATAATAAATACAAGGGCATGTGCGAGCCGCTGCTGTTCAAGCACCAGGCGCCCGACTTCGTCTGCATCACGCTGCGCCCGGCGACCGTCTGCGGCTACTCGCCGCGCATGCGGTTCGACCTCACGATCAACATCCTCACCAACCACGCGGTGAACAAGGGTCTCATCACGGTCTTCGGCGGCGCCCAGAAGCGGCCGAACATCCATGTGGACGATGTCACTGAGCTCTACGTGAAGATGCTCGAGTACCCCGACGCGCTGGTCGCCGGCGAGACGTTCAACGTCGGCTATGAAAACTTCACCGTCTCCGCCCTCGCGGACTTCGTGAAGAAGGTCGTCGAGGAGGAATTCCCGGAGAAGGCGCCCATCCAGATCACGACCACCCCGTCCAACGACAACCGGTCGTACCATGTTTCGTCCAAGAAAATCTGGCAGAAGCTCGGCTGGAAACCGCGCTTCACCATTGAGGACGCCGTCCGCGGCCTGTGCGCGGCGTTCAAGGACGGGCGATTCAAGAACACGATGAGCGATGAAAGCTTCGTCAACGTGAAGGTCGTGAAAAAACTCGGCCTGAAATGAGCGCCGCCAAACCGCTGGCCATTGTCACCGGCGGCGCCGGGTTCATCGGCAGCCACATGGTGGACCTTTTCCTGGAGGAGGGCTATCGCGTCCACGTCATCGACAACCTCGTCGGCGGCCGGCTGCAGAATCTCGAGCACCACAAGGGCAACGCCGACCTGCGGGTCGACACCCGCGACATCCGCGAGATCAAGCCCGGTGACAGCGTGTTTGCGGACGCGAGCCACGTGATTCATTTCGCGGGCATCGGGGACATTGTCCCGTCGATCGACCGCCCGGTGGATTACATGTCCGCCAATGTGATGGGCACCGTCAGCGCGCTCGAGGCCGCTCGCGCGGCCAAGGTGAAGAAGTTCGTGTATGCCGCCTCGTCCTCGTGCTATGGCCTGGCCAAGGAACTCCCCACCACCGAGCACGCGCCGATCAACTGCGAGTATCCCTATGCATTGAGCAAGTACCAGGGCGAGCAGGCGGTGTTGCACTGGGGACGCGTCTATCGGCTGCCGGTGAATGTCATTCGCATCTTCAACGCCTATGGCACGCGCTCGAAGACGACGGGCGCCTACGGCGCGGTCTTCGGCGTTTTCCTCGCCCAAAAACTCAAGGGCAAGCCACTCACGGTCGTCGGCGACGGCACGCAACGCCGCGATTTTCTCTACGTGACCGACGTCGCCCGCGCATTTTATCTCGCGGCGACCACCCCGATCGTGAACGAAATTTTCAACCTCGGCGCCGGCAATCCGCAGTCAGTCAACCGCCTCGTGGAATTGCTCGGGGGTGAAAAACTCCAGCTCCCCAAACGGCCCGGCGAGCCCGATTGCACCTGGGCCGACATCTCCAAGATCCAGCGCGACCTGGGCTGGAAACAGCAGGTCTCCTTCGAGGAGGGCGTGCGACGCATGCTTGCCGTCATCGACTACTGGCGCGAGGCTCCGGTCTGGGACCCCGCCTCCATCGAAAAGGCCACCAAGAACTGGTTCAGTTTCCTCGAAGGAAAGAATTAATTCCCCATGACCGGACTCACCGATCCCGAAAAGGACATGTTCAAGCGCAAGATCAAGACGCGCGAGGAACTCCGCGCGATCATTGGGCCGCGGCCCCGCGCCAAGAAGGTCATCATGTGCCACGGCACGTTCGACCTGGTTCATCCCGGGCACATCCGCCACCTGATCTATGCCAAGAGCAAGGCCGACATTTTGGTCACGTCGCTCACGACCGACCAGCACATCGGCAAGGCCAACCACCGCCCGTTCGTGCCCGAGTCCCTGCGCGCAATGAACCTCGCAGCCCTGGAGATCGTGGACTACGTCGTCATCGACGAGAACCCCACGCCGATCGAGAACCTCAAGTTCATTCAGCCCGATTATTTTGCGAAGGGCTACGAGTACAACAAGGATGGCCTGCATCCCAAGACCGCTGAGGAGCTCGCCACCCTGGACTCCTATGGCGGCGAAGTGATCTTCACGCCCGGCGACATCGTTTACTCGTCCTCCCGCATCATCGAGAGCGAGCCGCCCAATCTCGCGACCGACAAGCTGCACGCGCTGATGCAGGCGGAGGGACTGACGTTCGATGGCTTGCGCGACATCCTGGCAAAATTCAAGGGCGTCAAGGTCCACGTCATCGGCGACACCATTGTCGATTCCTACACGTACTGCACGCTGATCGGCGGCAACACGAAGACCCCGACGTTCAGCCTGAAATTTGAAAACCAGGTGGATTTCGTGGGCGGCGCCGGCATCGTGGCCAAGCACCTCAAGATGGCCGGAGCCGAGGTGAAGTTCACCACCGTGCTCGGGGACGATGCCCTGAAGGACTACGTTTTGAAGGACCTGCAGGAATACGGCGTCGAGTGCGACGCGATCATCGACCGCACGCGACCGACCACGCAGAAAAATCTTTTCACCGCCAGCGGCTACCGGATGCTGAAGGTCGACAAGGTCGACAACCGCCCGGTCTCGGACAAGACGCTCGACCAGTTCGCGAAGTCCATTGCCGCCACCAAGGCCGAGGTCGTCGTCTTCAGCGATTTCCGCCACGGCATCTTCAACGGCCGGACCATTCCCAAGCTCACCGCGGCCATCCCGCCGGGACCGCTGCGGGTCGCCGACAGCCAGGTCGCGAGCCGTTGGGGCAACATCCTCGAGTTTCAGGGCTTTGACCTGATCACGCCGAACGAACGCGAGGCGCGTTTTTCCCTCGGAGACCAGGATTCCACCATCCGCCCGCTGGCGCTGGAACTCTACCAGCGCGCCAAGTGCAAGTATCTCATCCTGAAAATGGGCGAGCGCGGCATTATCACCTACGTGGCGCCGGACCCGAATGTCCGCTCCTTCCTCACCGTGGATAGCTTCACCGAGAATGTCGTGGATGCCGTCGGCGCGGGTGACGCCCTGCTCTCCTACGCCTCGTTGTCCCTCGCCCGCGGCGGCAGCCCGGTGATCGCCTCCATCCTCGGCTCCATCGCCGCCGCCATCGCATGTGAGCGCGACGGCAATGAGCCCATCGACCCATCCGAGGTCCTGAAGAAACTCGCGAAGGTCGAGAAACAGACGCACTACGAATGAGAGTCGTCGTCGTAGGCCTCGGCGTGCAGGGCAAAAAACGCCTCGCCATCGCCGGGCGCGACGCGGTGGCCACGGTCGACCCGGTCTCGCCCACGGCGCAGTATCGGCGGATCGAGGACGTGCCGACCGACAGCTACGACGCCGCGCTCGTCTGCACGCCCGATCAGGTCAAAATCCCGCTGCTCACCCATCTGCTCAGCCACGGCAAGCACGTGCTTGTGGAGAAACCGTTGATCGCGGAGTCCGACGATCAATTGCGCAAGCTGAAGGCGCTGGCGGAAAAAAACCGGGCCGTCTGTTACACCGCCTACAACCATCGGTTCGAGCCGCACATCGTGCGCCTCAAGCGCACGCTGGAGTCGGGCGTGTTGGGCAAGGTCTATCTCGCAAAATTTTTCTACGGCAACGGCACCGCGCGCGATGTGCGCAACTCCGCCTGGCGCGACCAGGGCATGGGGGTCTTCCCCGACCTCGGCTCCCACTTGCTCGACTGGACGCTCTTCCTCTTCGGGGCGCCCACCGCCCCGGCCGAGGTCTGGCGCGACAGTCGTTTCGAGAACCGCGCGAGCGATCATTTTCAATTCGGGTTTCGCGGCAACTCGCCGGAGCTCGATTTCGAGATGACGCTGCTCTCCTGGCGCAACACGTTTCGCTGCGATGTCTTCGCCGAGCTCGGCACCGCGCACATCGACTGTCTCTGCAAATGGGGACCAAGCACTTTCACGCTGCGGAAGCGCGTGCTGCCAAGCGGCCGGCCGCCCGAGGAGACCGAAACCCTGCAATGTGCTGACCCAACCTGGCAGGCGGAGTACGGCCACTTCCTCGAACTGTGCCGCGCGCCCTCGACGAACATCGACAACGACATTTGGATCAACGGGGTCTTCAACGCCGTTCGCCGCACGCTCAAGCCCGCGGCACCGGCCTGAAAATATCTCTGCCATGCTCACGCATCTTTTTCCCGCCGTCCAAAAACCCGCCCGGGCCGTCGTGCTCGGGGCCGCCGGATTCGTTGGCGCCGCCAGCGTGCGCAGCCTGCGCGCCGCCGGTGTCGAGACCATGGCGCTCGGTCGCGCCGAGGTCGACCTGTTGTCCCCGGAAGCGGCGGCCCGGCTGCGGGCCCTCCTCCGTCCGGATGATGCGCTCGTTTTTGTTTCCGCCCGCGCCCCCTGCAAGAATGTCGCGATGCTGATCGAAAATCTCCGGATGGCGGAGTCGGTTTGCGACGCCCTTCAGGCGAGTCCCGTCGCCCACGTCGTGTACGTCAGCTCCGACGCAGTCTATCAGGACTCGGCGGCGCCGCTGACCGAGGCTTCTTGCGCCGAGCCGGGTTCGCCGCACGGCGCGATGCATCTGGCACGCGAGGTCGTCCTGCGCGCCGCTTTCCCGGGGCCGCTCGGGGTGCTGCGCCCCACCCTGATTTACGGCGCCGACGATCCACACAACGGCTATGGGCCCAATCGCTTCCGTCGTCTCGCGGCCGAGGGACGGGAAATCGTGCTCTTCGGCGAGGGCGAGGAACGACGGGACCACGTGTCAGTGGAGGACGTCGCGGCCCTCGTCTCTCGCATCGTTTGCCGTCGCAGCACTGGCGTCCTCAATGCCGTGTCGGGCGCGACGGCTTCTTTCCGCGAGCTCGCCGAGTTCACCGCCGCCCAATTTTCCCCGCGCGTGTCCATCAAAGGTTCACCCCGCAGCGGCCCGATGCCGCACAACGGCTACCGACCTTTCGATGCGGCGGGAATCAAGCGGGCCTTCCCCGATTTTCGTTCCACCGCGTGGCGCGAGGGACTGGCCGCCGCCTGTCGCCCGCCCGTCCCCCACTGAGCACCACCATGATCGGATTCATCGGCCTCTCTCATCTCGGGCTCAACTCCAGCCTGGCCACGGCGGCGAAGGGCTTCGAGGTGCTCGCCTTTGATCCCGATGCCGCGCTCGTGGCGCGCCTGCGCGATGGCGTTTTCCCGATTGAGGAACCCGGCTTCATAGAACTGTTCGCCAAGCATCGCGCACGTTTGCACTTCACGGCCGACGCGAGCGAGCTGGCGCGGTGCGACCTCGTCATCTATGCCCTCGATGTCCGAACGAACGAACGCAACGAGAGCGATCTCACGCCGCTGACCGCGCTGATCGACCGCACGTCGCCGGCACTGGCCGCCGGTGCGACCGCGGTTGTGCTCAGCCAGGTCCGACCCGGCTACACGCGAGCGCTTGCGGCCCGGATCGCGACGCGGCCGGATAAAAAAATCGGCGCCCTTTATTATCAGGTGGAAACACTGATCTTCGGCGCTGCCGTCCAGCGCGCGATGGAACCGGAGCGCTACATGATCGGCGCCGCCGAGCCGAAGCAGCCGCTGCCGGCACCGTATCAGGCGTGGCTCGGGGCGTTTGGCTGCCCCGTGCTCATCATGCGCTACGAAAGCGCCGAGCTCGCGAAGATCGCGATTAATTTTTTCCTCGTCTCGAGCGTCAGCACGACGAACACCCTCGCCGAGGTGTGCGAGGCCATCGGCGCCGACTGGGCCGAGATCGCCACCGCGCTACGGTTGGACAAGCGCATCGGCCCGCATGCCTACCTGAAGCCCGGCCTCGGCATCGCCGGTGGCAATCTCGAACGTGACCAGGTCACGTTCGAGATTGCCACCGGCGATGCC
>Ga0206946_1069_pt1 | contig 35713 bp, 32 predicted proteins | sample Alteio_BWOrgHeat_2_FD_152965 | JGI IMG/M metagenome (GOLD analysis project Ga0206946, IMG submission 152965) | Enriched cells from forest soil in Barre Woods Harvard Forest LTER site, Petersham, Massachusetts, United States -... | ecosystem: Environmental > Terrestrial > Soil > Temperate forest > O... | reverse complement strand
TAGTGCGCTACATCCTGAAAGGTCGCACCCTCGCCGGCGACAATGACATTGCCGAGCAGCGCATAATCGGAGTGCACGTAGGCGCGTCCCTCGATCGCCGCGATCAGCGGCACGCGTATGTTGGCGATGTTTTCCAAAACCTGAACGCCCTCGTCGTGAACCTGGCTCCAGACTCCGGGATCAGAAACCTCGCCGAATGATGGCCAGTCGACATCGATAATGAAGTCCCCTCCCGCGCCGGTGAGGATGACGATCTTGTTAGCACGGTCTTGTCCGATTCGGTAAAACGCGTCGACAAATTCCGTGTGACCTTGTGCGTTCATAATGCACGGCCCGCCGTTACTATGGAACTCGGCAACCAGCACGCCCTTGGCGTCCCGCGTCAGCTTCAGTTGGCGATAGGCAGAGAAATAGTCCGATTGAGCTGTCTGCATGGCATTGTCCTCTCATGTGTTTAGGGTTCGAAGGTTCGCTTCTCTTTCGGGATTAGAGCCTCTCCCAGCGACCAAATTGCAGCTCCAAGCAGTACCACATCCTTAATTTAGGAACTGTCCGACTGCCCCCGAAAGGGCGGGAATCCACCAAGGCTTGGCTCCCATCCAGGGTTGAGAATAAGAACGAACTGCGCTTTCTTCAGCAGCATGCCGAGTGCCAAGAAGCAGCGTCGCAGTATCGCCTGAATTCAAAAGGGGTTACGAAATGGCGAATCTCGGCGTCACTCGTTTCGTGGCGAATCTTTGACGTCAAGGCGGAAAGCAGATTGACGTGGCGTGCGAGCGCAATTTCGTCACGCGTTCAACTGAGAGCTTGAGAAAAATCGGGAAGACTCTGGGCTCGGAAAGTACCGGCTGATGCTGAACCAAGCGGCGACAGCACTTTCCTTTCTGGGTGCGATCAGGTAGGGAATCTGCGCGCTCCTTTCGCGCAGAAGGCAGTCGGCTCTCAATTAGCAGTCAACGTGCTCTTCCAAGCGGGTCGCATCGGATCGAGCCGTCGCCGGGTGCTCCGGACTAGAAGCAACGCTTCAGTTTGCGCTGCCCAACGGAGGACAGTGAACGCATGACCTCAGCGGATGACGTCATGGTGTTCATTATTTATCATCCATGATGCCCGTATGCGTGCGTCGATGCAGCGTCAGTTGAAGTCGATTCGCGGAGCCGTACGAACGTAAATGAGGTGCTCTGATGGAGAGGCCAAGCTTTGTGGGGATGTCAGACTATGTGCGGGAATGTCTCCGTGAGGATGAGGAATTCACCCTGTACCGAGCACGTGCAAGCGCAGCAGAAGTGCCTTCTGTCCTTCTGCTGACCTTTGCTTCAATACACCCCCGACTGGAAAGCCTCAAGAAGATAGAACATGAATATTCGCTTTGCTGCGATTTCGACACAACATGGGCAGTTCGACCCATTGCTCTTTCCGAGTGCAATGGACAAAAAGCGCTTGTGCTCGAAGATCCCGGTGGTGAGTTTCTCCATCGTCTCATTCAAGGCCCGATGGAAATAAAGCAGTTTTTACGCATCGCCATTGGCCTTTCAAGCGCACTCGGCCAGTTACACAATCGGTCGGTGATCCACAAAGATCTGAAACCCTCGAATGTCCTTGTCGACGCCGTGACCGGCCATGTTTGGCTCACGGGTTTTGGAATAGCGTCGCGTCTTCAACGCGAACGGCAGTCCCCAGGGCCCCCTGAGTTCATCGCTGGAACCCTGCCCTACATGGCACCGAAGCAGACCGGGCGAATGAATCGTTCCATCGATTTGCGCAGTGACCTCTATGCTTTGGGCGTCACGCTGTACGAGATGCTGACTGGGAGTCTCCCCTTCATCGCTTCTGATCCGATGGACTGGGTGCACTGCCATATCGCAAGACAGCCCACGCCACCCGACGTGCAGCGGAAGGGCATTCCGGGAATGCTTTCGGCCATTATCATGAAGCTACTTGCCAAAGCCGCTGAGGAGCGGTACCAAACAGCAGTCGGCCTGGAGCGTGATCTTCGGCGTTGTCTTGACGAGTGGGAGACGCAGCACGACATCGACGAATTCCGTCTTGGCGAGCAGGACTTTTCAGACCGGCTAATGATTCCCGAAAAGCTGTATGGTCGAGAGCGCGAGGTTGACACATTGCTCGCAGCCTTCGACCGGATCGTGACGCAGGGTAGGCCAGAGCTCGTGCTTGTGTCCGGTTATTCTGGCGTCGGCAAATCGTCTGTGGTGAACGAGCTGCACAAGGTGCTTGTTCCGCCGCGCGGCCTGTTCGCGGCGGGCAAGTTCGACCAGTACAAGCGCGACATTCCCTACGCCACCCTGGCGCAAGCGTTTCAGAGCCTTGTCCGTCAGATCCTCGTCCAGAGCGAAGCTGAAGTGGGTCATTGGCGCAACGCCCTAGAGGGAGCTCTAGGTCCCAATGGCCAGTTCATCATCAATCTTGTCCCAGAGGTGGAATTCCTTATCGGGAAACAACCAGCCGCTCCAGACCTGCCTCTGCAAGACGCGCAGCGTCACTTCCAACTGGTGTTCCGGCGATTCCTCAGTGTAGTCGCGCGGCCGGAACATCCTCTTGCCTTGTTCCTAGACGACTTGCAATGGCTCGATGCGGCAACGCTTGACTTTATAGAAGACCTTCTGACCCAATCGGACGTCACGCACTTGATGTTAATCGGCGCGTACCGCGACAACGAAGTCGATTCTTCTCATCCGCTGATCAGAAAACTTGAAGCGATCCGCAAAGCCGGCGCGACCATACAAGAGATTGTCCTCGCAGCCCTGACTCGTGAAGACCTCGAGCACTTGATTGCAGACGCGATTCATTGCGAGCCGGATACTGCTAGCCCACTGGCGCAACTTATTCATGATAAGACCGCCGGTAACCCGTTTTTCGCGATTCAGTTCATCGCCGCTCTCACTGAAGAAGGGTTACTCGCTTTCGATCGCGGGGAAGGGCGATGGTCTTGGGAGCTGGATCGCATAAATGCCAAGGACTACACGGAAAATGTGGTGGACCTGATGGTGGAAAAGCTGAGTCGCCTTCCCGCCGAGACCCAGAACGCGTTAAAGCTGCTTGCCTGCTTGGGCAACAGCACAGAGTTCACAACATTGCGCATGGTTTTTCAAGTGCCTGAGGAGGACATCCATGGCCAGCTTTGGGATGCCGTCCGAGCGGACCTTATCTTTCGCTCGAAAGATTCCTACACCTTCCTCCATGATCGCGTTCATGAAGCTGCATACTCCTTGATCACGGATGGATCGCGTGCCGAGACTCATCTCCGAATAGGGCGGCTTCTCGCAGAACGCACTCCTCCAGAAAAGCTGGAAGAGGCTGTCTTCGAAATCGTGAATCACCTGAATCGCGGCTTTGACCTGATCACGTCAACAACGGAGCGTGAACGCCTCGCGGAATTCAATCTGATGGCCGGCAGGCGCGCGAAACTATCGACAGCCTACGCTTCGGCGCTTAAGTACTTTACACTCGGCCGCGAATTGTTGACCGACGAAGCATGGCAGCACAATTCCGATCTGATCTTCTCGATTGAATCTCTTCTAGCGGAATGTGAATTACTTACCGGAAATCTGTTGCGCGCAGACGATAAACTCTCGAAACTCGCGCAGCGTGCCACAGGCAGCCATGAAATGGCCGTCGTCACACGACTGCGGCTCACTGCTTATACCGCTTTGGATCGAAGCGACCGTGGCGTCGAAGTATGCCTCGAATACCTCCGGCGCGACGGCAGAACATGGCCCCTGCGTCCGACCACAGATGAAGTACGCCACGAATACGATCGAGTCTGGGCACTGGTAGGAGGCCGTCAAATCGAGGAATTCATAGATCTGCCTTTGATGACCGACCCAGACGTCCTCGATGTTCTCGAAGTTCTGACCGAAGTTGTCACCCCGGCCGTCTTTTTCAACGAGAGGTTGTCATCGTTTCTTCTTTGCCGGATGGTGAGTCTTAGCCTCCAGCATGGTAATACTGCCGCTGCCTGTTTCGCGTATGTGTGGTTTGCCGTGATTGCTAGATCTCACTTTGGGAATTACAAAGACGCATTTCGGTTCGGTCGTCTTGGCTATGAGATGGTCGAAAAGCGCGGGCTAACGACGTATCAGGCCCGCACCTACATGTCTTTCGGAAATCTTGTGGTTCCGTCAGCGATACATGCCATGGAAGGGCGCAAACTGGTACGTCGCGCTTTCGAGGCCGCGTATCAAAACGGTGATTTGACGTTTGGAGCCTACAGTCTCGAGCAGTTGATCACAAATCTCTTAGCCGTAGGAGACCCCCTTGCGGAAGTTCAGCGTGAGGCCGAAAACGGCCTTGCATTCGCTCAAAAAGCACAGTTCGGTCTGGTTGTTGATCTCTTCTCCGCCCAGGTCCAACTTGTCCGGATGCTCCGCGGCCTGACCATGGAATTTGGCTGCTTCAACGACGAACATTTTGATGAGCTTGAATTCGAGCGACACTTGGCCAGTAATCCGGTTCTGGCGGATCCTGAATTTGGGTATTGGGCCCTAAAGGTACAGGCCCAGTTTCTAGCGAGGAACTATGATTCCGCTATTCATGCGTCGCTAAAGGCACAGCAGCTTCTTTGGTCAGCACCCTCGCTATTAGAACCCTCGGCGTTTCGATTCTACAGTGCCCTTTCGTACGCAGCGGCATGGGACTCTTCATCTCCTGATCAAAAGCAGCGGTATTTCGGTGAAGTGCTAGATCACCAGCGGCAGCTCGACATTTGGTCGGAGAACTGCCCTGCGAATTTCGAGAACCGCGCTGCTTTGGTGGGGGCAGAGATCGCCCGCATCGAAGGCCGCTTGCTCGATGCCGAAGAGCTTTATGAAAAGGCCATCCACTCGGCGCACGCAAACGGATTCATCCACAATGAAGCGGTTGCGAACGAAGTTGCAGCACGGTTCTACTCTGCGCGCGGCTTCGAGAAGGTTGCAAATGCATACTTGCGCGATGCCCGTTACTGTTACCAGCGGTGGGGAGCCGGTGGTAAGGTTCGGCAGTTTGACGCGTTACACCCTCACTTGAGCAAGACCGAGGTAACGGTCGGACCCAGCAGCATGATCGGCGCGCCTGTTGAACAGCTGGATTTAGGCACGGTGATCAAAGTCTCGCAAGCTGTATCGGTCGAGATGGATCTCGAAAAACTAATCGATACGGTCATGCGGGCCGCTCTTGAGCACGCGGGAGCGGTTCGAGGGTTGTTAATTCTGTCACGTGATGATGCTCAGCGCATCGAGGCGGAAGCCACGACAATTGGCGACAAGGTTCTGGTACGACGGAAGGAAGCGGCCCGATGCGCCGTGCCCCAATCGATCGTCAATTATGTTATGCGGACACAAGACTTTGTGATCCTGGACGATGCCTCTAGCCAGAACCTCTTTATTGCAGATATTTATTTCTCTCAACACTATGCCCGTTCAGTCCTCTGTTTGCCATTGATCACACAGGGTAAGCTCGTAGGCATTCTTTACCTAGAGAATAATCTCGCGCCGAATGTGTTCACTTCCAAGCGAGTCGCAATGCTCAAACTATTAGCATCCCAAGCCGCCATTTCCTTGGAGAACACCCGGCTCTACACTGATCTTAGACAGAGTGAAGCTAAAATTCGGCGCCTGGTCGATGCCAACATTTTAGGAATCACGACCTGGAATTTCGAGGGAGCCATCCTCGCGTCCAATGACGCCTTTCTCCGTATGGTGCAATACGATCATGAAGATTTGATCGCGGGTCGCGTGCGCTGGAGAGACATGACACCTGCAGACCGGCGCGATCGTGTCGAATTCGAGTTGGCAACAGTAATGCGGACCGGAACCGTACAGCCCTTTGAGTCAGAGTTGTTCCGGAAAGATGGCAGCCGGGTGCCCGTGCTGCTTGCCGGGACGCTTTTCGAGGAAGGTGGCAGCGAGGGCGTTGCATTCGCGCTCGACTTAAGCGAGCAAAAGCGGGTGGAGGAGACCCTTCGTAGGCGCGAGGCGTACTTAGCCGAATCGGAGAGGCTGGCCCACACAGGCAGTTGGGCCCTCGATGGCGCAACCCGTGAGGCCCAGTACTATTCCGAGGAAATGTTCCGAATTTTCGGATTTGATCCGCAACAAGGCCTTCCGAAGCGGGACCAATGGCTGCAGCGAATGCACCCAGAAGATCGCGACAGGGTTAGACGGGAGGCCAGCGATCGGATGTTCCTCCAAAAGGTCGATTCCGATCTCGAGTACAGAATCGTCTTGCCTGATGGAACGGTCAAACACATTCGTGGCCTGGCCCATCCAATAGTGAGTTCCGATGGAGAGCTTGTTGAAGTGGTCGGCACGGTTGCGGATATCACTGAACGCAAAGACGCCGAGGAGGCGTTGCGCCGAAGCGAGAGTCATCTCGCGCAAGCGCAGAGACTGGCACGTATCGGAAGTTGGGTTTTTGACACAGTTCGAATGAGACCCGTGCATCTTTCAACGGAATGGCTTCGCCTACAGGACTTCGATCCTAAAGACGGTATGCCCAGCTGGGAACAAAGGCTGCAGCGAATTCATCCCGAGGATCGGGCTAGGTATGAAGAGGCATTCAACCGAGCAATAGCCGAAAGGTCGGACCTCGACGCGGAGTTCCGAATTCTGCTTCCGGACTCGACCATCAGATATATTCGTTCCGTCGGCCACCCTGTTTCGGACGCACTTGGCGAAGTAACACAGATGATGGGGGTGATAATGGACGTGACCGAAAGCAGACAGGCTGAGCAAGAACAGGAGAGATTACGGCAGGACCTGGCGCATCTCTCGCATCTGAATCGAGTTAGTACGATCGGGGAGTTGACGGCCTCATTGGCCCACGAAATCAAGCAGCCAATTGGGGCGGCGGTTACAAATGCTCAAGCGTGTTTGCGATTTCTTGATGGGGACCGACTTAATCTAATCGAGGCGCGCGAGGCTGCTTCGGAAATGGTCCTCGACGCTCGACGTGCGGCCGACATCATCGACCGTGTCCGCTCGCTTTACCGAAAGGATTCTTCACATCATGAGACGGTCGACTTAAACGACCTGATTCGAGAGATGATCACTATGCTGCGCGACGAGGCCAATCGGCATTCCGTTACAACGTGCACTGATCTCGCCGAAGGGCTCCCCAAAGTAATGGCCGATCGTGTGCAGTTGCAGCAGGCATTGATGAATCTCATGCTCAATGGCATCGAGGCTATGCGGGACACGACCGGCGAGCTGAGCATCAGGTCGCGGCTGGCTGAAGATCATCAAGTGCAGATTTCCGTCGCCGACGTCGGCGTGGGGCTACCGATCGGGAAGGCGGACCAGATCTTTAACGCGTTCTTTACTACCAAGCCGCAAGGCACTGGCCTGGGACTGGTGATCACACGTTCCATTCTGGAATCGCATGGCGGGCGCGTGTGGGCAACCGCGAACGCCAGACAAGGCACAACGTTTCACTTTACACTGCCGATCAGGGTGACTGTCTCCGCATGACTTCCCCCAATAAAGCCACCGTGTTCATTGTCGATGATGACGATCGCATGCGTACGGCCACGCAGCGTTTGCTGAAGACAGTGAGTTTGCATTCCGAGGCGTTTGCCACGCCGCAGGAATTCCTCCGGCACAAGCTTCCGGATGTCGCCAGTTGCCTCATTTTGGATGTACGGCTGCCTGGAATGAGTGGGTTGGATGTCCAACGCAAACTGAATGAGAGGGGAGTCACCATTCCTATTATCTTCATCACCGGGCACGGCGATATCCCCATGACCGTCGAAGCCATGAAATCGGGGGCGGAGGAGTTTCTGACAAAGCCTTTCCGGGATCAGGATCTTATCGATGCAATTCAGCAGGCCCTGAAGCGCGACGACGAGTCGCGGCAACGACAGGCGGAGATTGCTCAGTTAGGAGAGCGCTACGCGAAGCTGACTGCGCGTGAGCGCGAGGTAATGAGTCTCGTCGTTTCCGGCATGCTTACGAAACAGATCGCCTCCACGCTCGCTATGAGCGAGGTCACAGCGACCGCCCATCGCGGGCACGTGATGCGCAAGATGCAGGCCAACTCCCCGGCTGAGTTGGGAAGAATGGCAGAAAAGCTTAAGCTTCCGACAATGACCTGACCATCGAGCGGCAAGCGAACCTACCCCCTGCACAATTAAAGATCACCCTATAGATACCTATCAGTGCCCTAATCACAAGCCACAATTGCATTTTGCGGTGGTCGAATTGATTCTGTATCTGTATGGCCAGAGAGACGGTACCCAAAATGGTCGCGGTTGTCGAAGACGATGAATCGTACCGGCTCGCGATGCAACGTTTACTGAAGTCAGCGGGTTTCTCGGTGCGGTCGTTCAGTTGCGCCGAGGAATTCTTGAATTCTGGCTGCCAGCGCGATACGGGTTGTCTAATCGCCGATATCCGCATGCCCGGAATGTCAGGCTTGGATCTTCAGGCAAAGTTGAACGCGGATCATTGCGCGATTCCCATTATTTTTGTTACCGCACATGGAGACGAAAAAATGCGGTTGCAGGCAATGAGAGGTGGCGCAGTGAAATTCCTCGCTAAGCCATTTGACGGCGCAATTCTACTGGAAGGCGTTCGAGCGGCCTTGGGGAGCGAAGCCTAAGACCGAGTTGAGCAAGGGTTTGACGGGAGGGATGCCGTGGCCGTCTTCAAAACACTTCAGTCCGGGGACCAGGAGGAAAAAGATCGCCATTTTGATCAAATCATCGGACGAAGTGCGACCCTTGAAGCCGTTCTTGAGAAGGTTGAACTGGTCGCGCCTACCACCTCAACGGTGTTGATTCGGGGCGAGACGGGCACCGGAAAGGAACTGGTCGCGAAAGCGATCCACAATATCAGTCCGCGCTACGACCGTCCCTTTGTAAAGGTCAATTGTGCTGCCATTCCTTTAGATTTGTTGGAGAGTGAGCTTTTTGGGCATGAGCGGGGAGCATTCACCGGGGCGATCTCGCAGAAAATCGGGCGCTTCGAACTGGCCGACAAGGGGACGCTTTTTTTGGACGAGGTCGGCGATATTCCACTGCCGTTGCAGTCCAAGCTGCTGCGGGTTCTGCAAGAGCAAGAGTTCGAACGCCTGGGAGGTACTCGGACCCACCGCGTAGACGTGCGCGTGGTGGCGGCTACCCACAGAGATCTGGAGCACATGGTGAAGCGGAGCGAATTTCGTTGCGATCTCTACTATCGTCTCAATGTGTTCCCGGTGCTACTGCCGCCCTTGAGGGCGCGCGGTGAGGATATACCCGCTCTGGTTATCTATTTCGTTGACCTCTATGCCCGCCAGATGGGTAAGCGCATTGAACAAATCCCTAAAGAAACCATGTTGGCGTTGCGCTCATATAACTGGCCTGGGAATGTGCGTGAGTTGCAGAACGTGATTCAACGCGCAGTGATCCTTTCCTGTGATGGAGTACTTCCGAATCCCCTAGAGTCGAACGATCTCGAGACGGTAACTGTAACGTCGAGATCCGCGGCGCTGAAGGAAGTTGACCGAGCCCTGATCTTGCAGGCATTGGAAGCGTCATGCTGGATGATCGGCGGGGCGGAAGGGGCGGCAGCAAAACTGGGGCTCAAGCGCACTACCCTGTTTTACAAAATGAAGAAGTTTGGCATTTCTCGCCCTACGCCGAGCCGCGGGATAAAGGTTCCCGTAGCAGCGCTCGAGTCCGCGGAATCGTCCTCCACGCTGTAAAGGCGCCGAGAATATATCGTATAAAGCTGTGAAAAAGTCCCGGGCACTCCTGCCTGGACCGCCGTTACGAGTAGATCCTCGCGGTTTGTCGCCAATTCGTCAACGTTTTCGATTAGCACTTCTGGCCTACGCAGTTCATGGCAGCACCTCCGGGCGTGGTATCCGCATCGTTTCGCACTCGATATTTGTGGTAGCAACTTGGTTGCCAGGATGCGCTTCGGAGAAGACGCTTGAGTTCAAGTGAGTTATGAAATGCGCATGTTCGGATGCATGACTAGCCCACCGGGTATTTCGGCCTCAATAAAACCAGTGTATAAGGGCAATGGTTCGCTGACGGTAATAAGGTGTAGCAGCCCATATTCCATAGCGACGGCGAGTGGTTGCACACTCCATCGCTCTTTCGCCCGCGTCGAGCCCTTTGGACCATGCCTGCGGTCAGATTGTGGATAAATGGCGGCGACCCTTGCGGGTTCGCGCAACCCACTTCAAACCGGAATAAGCGGAAGCTGTTTAGCTTCCGCTTATTCCCAGCAATCGAGACCGCGAACGGTAAGAGTCTGGTGCACCGGTGCTCACTACGCTCCTCATTCATCGGCAGAACGGCGATTTGGACAGCCAGGGAGTTCTAGACTGCTTGTGCAAGTTGTTTGTTGGCGTCGAATGAGGTCTCGAACAGGCGCTCCGCGTTGAGGTACCCGATCTTCTTCTTGTCATTCTCGTCAATGGGCATCTGATCAAAGCATTGGCGGGCGGCTTTCATGCTGCCATAAGGAGTATCCGTGGTGAAGAGGACGCGGTCGCTACCGATCGTGTTCGCCATGCCCAGATAGGCCTGGTATGCCGCACTCCAGCTCTTATCTATCGCGCCGGGCACCTGGTCCGAGAACTCTCCTGCCAGTATTCCGCCATAAAAATTCTCACGAAGGTAATCAATTACATGGCCCTTAAGTCCCGTATCTTTCGGGGGGAACGCATATGTCGCACGCCATCCGCTCCAGCTGAGTATCTCGAAATTGTGTCCGACAATGATCTGCAAACGTGGAAACGTGTCAAATACGCCGCCCAGAATTAGTCGCATGGCGTGAATCCCCACGTCGATATGCCAACCAAGACCTGCTAATGCCAAAAAGCCGGATACGATAGGATTGAACCCATCGTAACAAGCACTTACAACCGGTTGAGGCGGTCGGTTTGGGTGGAGATAAATCGGAACGTTTAGGTTTTCGGCGCATTCAAATACCGGCCAGAAAAACTTATCATCTAGATACCGGCCGTTAACATGTCCGTTTATCAATGCGCCGACAAAGCCCATTTTGTGGACAGTGCGCTCAAGTTCCTGAACCGCCGCTTTGGGATCGCGCATAGGTAATGTTGCAAAACCGCGAAATCTGTCCGGATATCGGGTGACCGTCGCATGCGCGGCATCATTCGATTGTTTAGCTAGCTCAATCCCCAATGACGGCTCCAATTCCTCCGGCCCCGGCACAGTGTGAGAAAGGATCTGAACATCGATTCCAGCCGCGTCCATCGCAGCAATCCGTTTCTCGTCGAGATCGTAGATGCCAGGGGGCACGCCTTGCGATGGTTTACCGGGGAATCGACCCAATTTCTGCCATTTTTCATAGATTTGCTCAATCGGATTATCTTTGTTGGCTTGAGCAATCGCAGGTATCTTGTAATGCTCTTCAAAGGCGATGACCTTCATGACTTGATTCTCCTTGGTGGGGTGAGGGTGAGTGAACGGTTCGCTGCGTATCAGAGAACATGCACGCTCTTTACTGAAGCATGTCCAGTGCCAGGAAGGGGTGTCGCAGGATCCGCTGAATTCAAAAGGGTTGTGAAATGGCGAATCTTCTGACTATCCGTTGCGTGCCGAATCTCTGACGTCAAGGCGGGAAAAAGATTGACGTGGCGCGCGAACACAATTCCATCACGCGTTTCAACAGAGAGGTTGAGACAGACGGGGGGAAGACTCTGCCTGTTCTGTGGGCACTCCAGGGACAGGCGCTGACTTCCGTGCGACAGATTGGCCATCAGAACGCGCATGACTGTTGGCGTAGACTTGGGCATTTGTGATAACGCCACCGAAGCATTGACCACGAGTGAATCAGTGCCTCATCCAACTCTTCGAGGACTACCTGGAGCCCCCGCGTGGAATGTAACTTAGGCCGGACTGATCCGATCACCTTTTCAAACATGCCGCTATCAGCGGGTTCTACTTCAACTTCAAGCAATGAAGGCTTCCCGATGTCAATTGCCGCCTTCAATGCATCGGCCATCTCGACGGCATTACCTGACTCGACGACCTGGAAGTCCATAACTGTCTGCAATTGATACAAAATCGATGCCGGGTAAATCCATACCGGGAAGGTCTTGAGCACCGAGATAAGCACCGTAATCCTTGAGTGCCTGGTAGACACCGTTACGTACGGTTACAAATGTGCATGGCACGTTCTGTTGTGCGGCAGTCCATAGGTCTTGGACACCGAGATAGGCGCCGTAATCCTTGAGCGCCTCATAGACGCCATTGCGTACGATCACAAATGTGCATGGTACTTTCTGTTGTGCTGCAGTCCATAGGCCAGTGATGCAATAGTTAGCCGAGCCATCGCCGACAAGCGCGATTACAGGCCCCTTCCCAAAGGCGAGACCGACTTCCACCGCAGCCGGTAAAGCGAAACCGAGTCCGCCAGCAGCACCACTGAAGAAACTTCTGGGTCTGGTGAGAGAAATTTGCTCCCACCAAGAACCTAGAGAAAAAGCCTCGGATGTGAATACACCATCCGGCGGGGATGCATGTGCTAGCACCTCGTTAAATTGCTTTACGGTGATCTTCCCGCTCGCCGAGGAGGGGGTGGCCGATTGAACTGTCTGAACTGTCCTGATTTCCGATTTTGCAGGCTTTAACTGAACGAGGCGGCACAGTTGTTCCATTGCAGCAATCGGATTGCCAACGATCGCGTCACCGATAGGCGCGCGCGCCGCCTTATCGGCATCGGACGTGATCATAACCAGTTCCGTTCCTTCCGGCAGATAAGCACCGGGGGACCAAGCGTGATAACGAAATGCAGGCGCACCCGAACGATCACAAGATCATGACCGGTTAGCTGCTTTCGTATGGCAGCGATAGGGGTACCGAGAGTACCAAGAAAATTCGGACGTTTTGTTGGGAAGGATATCCGCGCCGCCTCGATGGCGAGATAGACTCCGGCATTGCATGTCTCTGCAAGCTCGATTCCCGCCTTCCAACCTTCCTCGGTATCTAACTCATTGCCCATGACAAGAAGGGGCGTGCGGGCGGAATTCAATCGCTCGGCGAGCGATTTCAGTAAGTCAAGAGGAGGCTCCGGCCTTGCTGAGACATGCCGCGCTGCAAGCTGTGCGGTATGGTCAGAGTTTGCATCGTGGCGCCAATCATCCAGCGGAACGGACACGAAGACCGGGCCGCTCGGAACTGCCGCGGAGATATGTGCAGCTCTGGTAATTACCGCAGGCACGGAGTCTGGATCCGGAGCCTCGAAGCTCCACTTGACTAAAGGTCGAGGCAACACGATAGCATCGCGAATCGTGAGCTGTGCTTCCAGGGTCAGCATCGCCCGAGACTGCTGCCCGCACATGATCACTAGGGGAGTCCCGAGAATCTGTGCGTTTACCAGCGATCCCATGGCCATGCCTAAACCGGCCGCTGCATGCAAATTGACCAAAACCGGGCGGCCGGTCGCTTGAGAGTAGCCATCCGCCATGGCTAAGCCAGCACCCTCATGGAGAGCCAGGATGTACCGGAAATCAGTGGGCAGTCGATCAAGAAACGGGAGTTCGTTCGACCCGGGATTGCCAAAGATGGTTGTCATTCCCAACGAACGGAGAACCTCGTAGGTTGCTTCACGCACTGTGCTCATCTCATTGCTCCTTTGAGTAGTGTTCTTCCATTGCCACATCCGAAGGGCGTTTCGCACGTGTACGTCTATGCTCTTTACCTAAGCACGCCGAGTGCCAGGAAGCAGGGTGGACGCTCTCTGATATACAGCGAACAGCTCACACATCACAAAGGGGAATTGGCAATGAAGAGAAAAACTCGCACTCGAAGAGCACATGTTCTTCTCGAAGGAAACCGGCATTCGCTCTCCCTTCTTAGCATCGTTCATCCAGCGGTGCTGTGCTGCAGGCCTCTGGCCGCGACGCTAAGCATGAGGCGCGTCGTGCCGGTCAGAATCATGCTGATACCTACCAACGCCCCGATCACCCACAGTGAACTCGACGGCCATTGCCGCCAAACCATCAGACCGAGAATCAAAGTGACGATTCCGTCGAAAAGAATCCAGCTGGACCCTGTCGCGCTGCGATTCTGGAAGTAGGCCACCAGGTCCACCAAGCCCTCGGCAACAAAAAAGATCGCCAACGCAAACGTGAATGCGGCGACTCCTAGTAGGCGACTCCTAGTAAAGGATTGATGAGGAAATAGAGCCCGACGATGAGATAGAGGACTGCTACCAGCAACTTCCAAACAATGCTCCCAATGCCTTTGGACTGGAAGGCATGGATGACCTGGAACCCGCCACTGAAGACGATTAGCCAAGCGATGACTAGGACCACCCCCAAAGAAGTCGCGAACGGCAGCGCAATCGCCGAGAACCCAAAGGCGATGAGCGGGATTGCCCAGACGATTGATTTTCCGGAACCGAGTGTTCTGAGAGTGTTGTGGGCGCCATAGTTTCCTCTTTCTTGTTTCTTTTCTTGCTTGATCTCGTTTCGGTCTATGTACTTCACGAACTCCCGGATTTTGCAAAGATGCGCGGTTTGTGCTTACCCTAGGCGCTTTTCGGCGTTCCCATGGCTTGGCGAATCGCTGAAACCAGCGTTTCCAAGTCGAAGGAACCATCGTGACGATGCCCGTTGATGAAGAACGTCGGCGTTCCGTTCACTCCACTTCGGACACCGCCCTTGAAGTCGGCACGGACACGGGCTTCGAACGTTCGCTGCTCTAACGCCTGACGCAATGCAGTGCTCGATAGCTTGAGCTTGTCGGCGAGATCGAAATAAAGTGCTTCGCCCAAGCGGGTCTGATTTTCGTACAACTTATCGTGCATCTCCCAGAACTTGCCTTGCGCGCCGGCAAACTCCGCCACCTCGGCGGCAGCTTCGGCGTGAGGATGCATTTCGCTCAAGGGAAAATTGCGAAACACGAGCCTCAAGCGTTTTCCAAACTGCTTCTGAACTTCCTGGACGATGGAATAGGCCTGTCCGCAATAGGGGCACTCGTAGTCGCCGTACTCCACTAGGGTCACGTCCGCGCTTGCGGGACCTCGGGCGTGGTCTTCGGCAGTGATGGGTATCTTAAGTGCGGCCATAAACTCCTCCTATTTCGGCAAATCTTCGAGCGCCTGTAGAATGCCATCCGCGCCGGGATTCACGGCAACTGGCGAGCAATAGCTCCAGGCGATCACCCCGGTTTTGTCGACGACGAAAAGAGCGCGCTCGCATAAGCCGTCAGCAGTGCGATACGCGCCATATTGTCGGGCGACGGCTCCCTTAGGCTCAAAATCGGCGAGCAGCGGAAAATGCAGATGACGACTCTGCGCAAAAGCATTGTGACACCAGGCACCATCCACGGACACTCCCAGCAGTTCCGCTCCGAACTTTCGAAACTCGGGGAGGATCTCGTTATAAAGTGCCATCTGGTCGCCGCACACCGGGCTCCAGTCCGCAGGATAAAACGCCAGAATGACAGGGCGTCCCAGCAAGTCGCTCATAGTCAGGGTTTGATCGGGCGTCACGTGCAACGTGAAATTTGGGGCCGCCGCCCCTGCGGGGAGGACCCCCACACTTTGTATCGGAACTACGTTGCTTGCACTGCTCTGCACCATTTCTTTCGTGCTCCCTCCAAACGGTATGTTCACGAATTTGCCCCAATGTTCGGCACCGGCAAAGCGCGTTCAATATGTTGCGGCCCGATCGGCTTTCCATAATCGAGGCAAACCTCCTAGGTCCGATCCGACAGTGTGAAGGGCCGACTGAGTTTGAAGTGCCAGAAACCGAGAACAAACTCAAACGTTTGTAGAATCTTCTGTACCATCTCTCAGAGTTAAGCAATTTCGTTTCCCAACGCCACTTGAGGCCTCTGTCCCCGACTAGTATTGTTTGGCTAAAGGAGGAACGCGTCCTGCCAGGCGACGCGTATCCCTCCCGCATTAAAAAGAACCATAAAAAGTAATGATTTCCGCTCCCTCAGGCCGCGATCTCGAGTTGGTTATCGACATCCCAGACGCCCAGGGCCGACCAGGCCGCTCTTTCGGCTTCGTCGCGCTCCGCCCAGGAGTTGACGTTGCCTTTCAGGGTCACCTTGTGGCCATCGACTTCAACATTGATGTCTTCTCCATCCAGTTCGGCGGCACGCTTCAGGGCATTCTCAATCTTCAGCTTGACGTCCGACAGGGCAGTTGCAGACTTGATAGAGATCAAATTGCTCACACCGGTTACACCCGTCAGGTTTTGAACGGCATCTTCAGCGGCTGTTTGTTGGAATTTGTAATCAACTTTTCCTTCGAGTGTGATCCAACCTTGGTCTACTTTCACCTTGATCGCATCTTTGGGCACCGAAACGTCCCATTCGAGGGCATTCAGGGCTGCCTGCGCGATGTCTTGATCGTCGCGCTTATGGAATGAAGGCAAGTCGACTTTCAGTTCATCGGTCACAGCCTTGACCCCGATTACCCGCTCCGTAGCTTCTGATGCCGCATATTTCTCGGCATAGTTGCTCACCTTGCCTGTAAGGGTGACGATGCCAGCTTTGGCACTCACGCCGATGTTTGAGGCATCCACACTAGGTTCGAATTCAAGTTCATCCATGACATCACGTTGCAGTTGTGTATCGGTTTTCATTTTTAACGTTCTCCTCAGGAATTGTGATTGTGAATCATGCTTGGCACCACGTTGCCGTTACGCTGTATTTTGCAATGCGCCAATACCTTAAGGCTGGAAGACGAACCGGTCGCGGCGTTCGTCGCGACGCGCGGAAGTCCCACGACGTAAGCTCGACACATGTTCAAGCGGCTCGATGCCCTGCTCTACTTCGTTCCTTCTGACCGAGACCGAGCAGGCGCTCGGCGTTGAGGTGCGCGATCTTCTCCTTGTCATTCACGTTGATGGGCATCTGATCAATGAATTGCCGAGCAGCTTTCATGTCGCCGTATGGATAGTCCGTGGTGAAGAGGACGCGGTCGATACCGACCGTGTTCACCATGCTCAGATACGCTTGGTACGACAAACTCCAGCTCTTATCGATCGCGCCAGGCTCCTGGCCTATGTACTCACCAGCGAGGATTCCACCGTAGAAGTTCTCCCGAAGGTATTCCTTGATGGTTCGTTTCAGTCCACCATTCTTACCCAATGGGAATGAATAGTCCGCTCGCCACGCTGTCCAACTCAATATTTCGAGGTGATGGCCCACAATGATCTGCAGCGCAGGAAACCGGTCGAACACCCCACCCAGGATTAAGCGGAGGCAGTGTACCCCATTGTCGATGTGCCAACCGGTTCCCGCAATTGACAGAAACGCAGATATTTCGGGAGCGAAGCCGCTGTAATAGGCGTCGATCACCGGCTTGGGCGGAATTTGGATATGCATATAGATGGGCACGCCAAGAGCTTCGGCGCTTTCAAACACTGGCCAGAAGAACTTGTCGTCAAGGTAACGACCGTTGACGTGGCCATTTATCAGTGCACCCACGAAGTGCAGGTCGTTGACGGCGCGCTCGAGTTCGCGGGCCGCAGCCGCGGGGTCTGTCATCGGTAGTGTGGCAAATCCGAGGAAGCGGTCCGGGTGTTTAGAGACCACAGCCGCGAGTTCGTCATTTGCCTGCTTAGTTAGTCCCCGCGATAGAGACGGCTCAAGGCGCTCTGCGCTCGGCGTAGCGTACGAGAGGATTTGCACATCGATACCGGCGGCGTCCATAGCAGCGATCCGACCCTCGCCCAAGTCATAGATGCCTGGTGGGAACCCGACTTTCGGATCATCCGAGGCCGGGAAGTGTCCCGCTTTTTTTAATGCCTCTAACACCTCCAGATATGGATCCTTCGCCCTTTTAGCGGCTTCATATATCGCCGGGAGGCCGTAGTGTTCCTCGAATCCGATAACCTTCATTGTGATTCTCCTAGTAAGTTGAAATGAGTGAACTGTTCGCTGCGTATCGTATAACGATCGGTCGCGCTCTTTACCGGAGCATGCAGAGTGCCAAGAAGCAGCATTGCAGTATCGCCTGAATTCAAAAGGGTTACGAAATGGCGAATCTCAGCGTCACTCGTTCCGTGGCGAATCTTTGACGTCAAGGCGGAACGCAGATTGACGTGACGTGCGAGGGGAAGCTGCGCTGGCAATAGTCAAAGACGCTAGGCATGCAGCCGATATTATCGACCGTGTCCGCTTGCTCTACCAGAAGGGCTCTCCGCAACTGGATAGAGTTGACATAAATTGCCGTTGAATTGAGCCATGTATAAAACTGCACAGATTGACTCTCATCAACTGCCATTCGTTGGGCGTGTGGAATGCGTCAGACTTTGCCCAGTTCACAAAGGACATTCAGCCCTAATGGTACAAACATTTTAGTGCGGCCCAACCAGCTCTGCCTGTTATTTCGAGCGGTTAGATGCCCAGCTTATGGAGGAATATCGCACTTCTCACTTTGGATCTGATGGCACTGCGAGCTCGTATCTATATGCGCGGAAGATCAGGGATAACGAAGGCATTCGCCGAGGGGCTGATCGCACGGGGTATCGCGCATTTTGAGGTCTTCCGAGAACTGTTTACTGCGCCCACTTCCCAGAAACAACGACGCAGTAATGACTCGAATCGATTGTCCTCGGTCAGGCTACGCTCGCGGGGCGTCAATCAGTGTTTCAGCCTTGACGTCAAAGATTAGACATGCGACGGCTGCCAACGTGATTTGCCATTGAATAACCCTTTTCGATGCAAGTGGTGAAGCGACGCCGCTTTTGGCACTCTGCACGCTGCGATAGAGAGCGCAAACAATCGTTCTTGCGGCCTAATTAGTCTACGTAAGAAGTTCGGCTGGGCAATGTCCCCGAAGTGGAGATCGAATTTATGCCAAGCACTGAAGCGCCAGTGGGACTCGGTGAGCCAGCGACAGCGGTGGTCGCACCAGCGATTGGAAACGCCATCTTTGCCTCCCGATGCGGCCCGAGAATATCCGACAAGCACTCGCTCGTCGGAGTTAGCCCGCGGCACGACCGTTGAGCCGTTAGTCCAATTGTCTTCACGCAGGGAAGTAGCGTACTCATCTCGATGTCAGGAGGAGAACCAAAATGGCTGAAACAACGGAAGTGGAGACCCTTCGCTCACTTATCCAGCAGGACGAGCAAGCTTTGATATCGCTCAAGAAGCAAGCGACAGACATCCTCGAACATATCGACCCGAAGGGATTTAGAGCAGCCTCGAGTAGAGAAAGAGTGGTGTCAGAAGCGCAGGTTGTCGAGGAGCGGTTACGCAAGAACAAGCAGAGATTGGCCGCACTAGAGCAATTCTTGAGATCCAGTTGACTCCGGAAGCTTGGGGAAGTGTGGCCATCTAATTGGGTCGTTGGGCGGTTCCATCACAGATCGCCTCGCTGAGAGGTAGTCTTGGGTGGACAAGTCACTTGAGCTACAAGAGGACTCAATCATGACGAATAGAGAAGCCGGAATCAATGTAGTCCGCGAAATGATGGGCGACCAGGCGGCCGCAAAACTCAGCGCTTCCGCTGACTCAAACACCTTCGGTGCTCCGATCGCTGCCTACGCGGTCGACCAGGTCTTTGCGGATATCTGGACTCGTCCCGGTCTGGACAGGCGCTCCCGCAGCCTGGTTTCGATGTCCGTCATGATTGCCATGCGTCAGCCCCATGAATTCGCCATCCACATGGGGGCAGGGCTCAATAACGGCCTCACATTGAAAGAAATCGAGGAAGTTCTCATCCAGGCGCTGCCCTACGTTGGCTATCCCGCCATCGCAACAGCGCTGGCTGCTGCTGCCGAGGTCATCAAGGAGCATGGTCTGGACAGCAACGAAAACTACACTGGTCACCGCGGCCTGCTCTGACAAGCAACGGCATCCGCACTGCCGGTGTTGAACGGCGCTTGACTGTGCAACCCGAAAGCAAGCCGAGATGTCGCGAACCGGTCACGGAGCGCGCAATCCATGTATAGGCAGGTCTGGCGCGACCAGTAGTGTCGTTCGATTCGGGACCTTGAGTGTCTGTGCTTTCTTGACAACCTACGCACGCACAGCCTCGATATCGATTGTGATCTTCACTTCATCCCCGACGAGCACTCCGCCTGTTTCCAGGGCCGCATTCCATGTCAGGCCAGTCCTTCCTGCTCAGCGTGGGTTGTTGCAGAAGCGGCGCCAGACTCAATGAGTAGCCACGCAGTGATAGCACTCAGAGCTGCCAGGCCTGTCGCTATCCAGATAACCGAATGGTAGCCGCTTACGAAGGATTCGGTGATTGCACGCTGAACGATGGGGTTGGGATTGTGCGCGGCAGCGAGCAGAGGCCGGGCGGCATCAATCTGAGCACGAGCGTCGGGGGTCAACGCCAGTTGATTAAGGGATTGATCCAGCGAGTGGTTGAAAACCGTGACCAGAACCGCGCCGAAAACAGCTACCGCAAGCAGAGCAGCCAAACGGGACACCGCGTTATTGATTCCAGAGGCAAGCCCTGACTCGGTACCAGGTACAGCGTTCATCACGGTCGTAGTTAAGGGAGCAACACTGATGGTCATGCCCAGACCCATCACGACAACTGCCGGGAAAAATGTTGACCAATAGCTCCCGCCGTGCGGCACCATTGCAAAGAACGCAATCCCACAGGCTGCAACAAGAGGCCCGACTGTAAGCGGAATGCGTGATCCATAGCGCGCAACCAGGCCACCTGCCCAGCGTGACAGTCCAAACATGATGGCTACAAACGGGAGAAACGCCGCCCCTGCCTGAGTAGCTGTGTAGTGTTGAATCTGTATCAGGTCCATCGGAAAGAAGAACATCAATCCACCGAGGGATGCATACAGAAACAGTGTCAGCAGATTCGCACCTGCAAAGTTTCGCGAGCGAAACAGCTTGAGCGAAACCATCGGCACACGAGACGAATGCTCCACGACAACGAATCCCGCCAGAGCGGCCACGCCCAAAACTGCTGCAACAGCAACAAGGTGCCCCCCATGATGAGCGCGAGCCGGCAATTCAATCAGCGCATATGTGACGCCACCAAGTCCCAGCGTCACCAGAAGAGATCCCGGCCAGTCGAGATGATGTGATGCATTCTCGTTCCTGCTCTCCGGCACCTTGCCCGAGAGCAGGATAACCGCTAAGGCAAGCGGGAGATTCAGAAAGAATACCCAGCGCCACGTAGAGTGTTCGATCAGCCAGCCGCCGATCACAGGGCCGATGGCGGCAGTCATTGCGGAAAATCCAGACCACGTGCCAATCGCCCGTCCTCTCGTCTCTTCGGGGAAGGAGGCCGTGATCAGTGCAAGACTTCCAGGCACCAGCAAAGCCGCTCCTATGCCTTGAATCGAGCGAGCCCAGATCAGCATGTCAATATTTCGAGCCAGGCCACACACTGCGGAGGCGGCTGCAAACACGGCAACGCCAAACACATACACCTTACGACGGCCCAACATATCTCCAAGCGAGCCGCCGACAAGCAGCAATGCCGCCAACATCAACGCATACGATTCCACGACCCACTGCACGTTCGCAATAGATGCGTAGAAAGCGTTCTGCAACGCGGGAAGTGCGACATTAACGACGGTTCCATCAATGAACGCCATGCTCGATCCGAGGATGGTGACGGCAAGCACGATACGTCCGCTTACCTGCGAATTCGAACGGTCATTTCGCATGGATTGAGTCTCGACGAGTCTTGTCCAATTTGGGATAGCCGGTCCGATCGAGATCAGAGCGAGGAAAGACTGGGCCTGTTTGATAACTATAAGTCTTTGGGCTGTATGCGGGCCTTCCGATTCCGGAGAAACGCCCGTGCGCAATGACATAGTCGCCTTCTGCGACAATGAGTTGGTTTTGATAGCGCAACGTATAAGGCGTCGAACGCACCAGAGCAAACAGACCTTCGCGCCCGGGGGCGATGTGTGCGCTATGCTGAATGTACTTCCTCGACCAGAAGTGTTCTGCTGCTGCGTAGTCGCGTTTATTGAAGAGAGTGTCGAAGGCTTCGAGGACGATAGCCTTGTTCTGTTCGGGTGTTGTCTTTGGCATGTTCAGCTCCGTGTGAGTTCTGATGGTTGGTAGGTTGGGTAATCGGAATAGCCACGCGGCCCCGAGCCGTAAACTGTGTCCCAATCAACCTCAGCGAGAGGGGCGTTCTCTGCAAACCTCTGGACCAGGTCGGGATTTGCGATGTAAGGACGACCGAACGCCACGAACACCAACTGCGCACCGAATTCCAACAATCTGACAGCTTTCATGCGAGTTCTCCTCGAGTCGTTTCAGCGCATTTAATCGCGCGTGGCGACGCCTAGTCGGGGAGATTACGGGGTGTCGTAAACATTTCCGTTCTTATTGGATATCAAAGGCAGGATGAGGGCCGCCATAGATCCCACGCGAAGATTTCGGCTCGTACCCGTCCAGGTCCGATATGCCGTAACGTTCAGCCGCCTCGGCGGTGATGATTGTTTTTCCGGAGAGTGTCAGCAGGTTGGGATCCTCATAGAGAGCCCGGATAACGCGGCCGCTCAGCTCCGTGCTCTCAAATCCTATCTTCTCCTTGAGCTGCCTGAAGCCTGGATCGGTCTCCATGAGTTGCGTCATGCGTTCCGTGGCAACAAGTCCAGGCCATAGAGAGATCCCGGCTACGTTGAACGGCGTGAAATGCTCCGCATATCCAGTACTGGATAGTTCATCGATGGTCTGCGATGATGGGCTTTCGTGTTTGAAGTCCACCTATATCAAATCCACCATCGGAACCTATCATCGATCAGATTCTGGTAGTCCTACGAGTGTTTTTGAGATCGAATCGACGATTCAAAGTGGGGCCACTAAATCGCGGAATGCTGCCCCCGGCATGATAGAAACGGGCACAATCAGGGCCGGAAGATCTCTAGACCACAGTCGTGTCGCGGCGAACCCTCTCCGCAGATGACAGCAGGGCCGGCCTCAACAGCCGATGCTGCTCTGGGCCTCGGAACTGCATAAACAATCAGCGCCGCCACGTAACCGAAATCGATTAGCGCAAGGACAGTCTCAGCTGAGCCGCCGACCAGCCGCTAGCGCCGATAGCCATACCAGCATGGAGGTAGTCGATAGAGAAAGCCCGATGGTCAAAACTTAATGTCCGTTTCGTCTTAGAGGAAGGGGCCAGAATCGGAGGGCGGCTATGGCGGACACTTTATCCGCTGCGCATTCCGTAATCGAGCGTAAACGATGCTAACTATATATAAGGTTACTGGGAAGAGTAAGCGTCAGAAATCTTCAACCTATTGAAAGTAAACAGGATGTGCACTGTACCTAAATTTGTACCCGAGATGGCCGAGACAGTGAGGGCAGGTCCCAGCAAACCACTGAAAATAAACAGGATAGATGGTGCCGGGAGGGGGAGTTGAACCCCCACGAAGTTGCCTTCGACGGATTTTGAGTTTCCTGAGAATACCGTATGTCTATGATAGATAAGCGTAATTGAGCGTAATTAGTGAACGGCCTAAACCGTGTCCCCTCCGTAATTTAGCGTAATTGGACGAAAATAGACCAAACTGACGTCTGTACCCGAACCTGTACCCGAAATCGCAGAGCTGTTCCGCTGGCATTTACGCTTATCCGGCAGCCGTAGTCCCCACCCTTTTGGGTTCGCCCGAGTGGGAATGCCTGCGTGTCAGCAAGAGATAAATGACGGCCATGACCATCACCATGAGAGCATCGACAAAGAACCAGCCATATCCCAACACGAAAATGTGACTGAGAACTACAGCAGTCATCCACACAACAGTCAATCCCGCTCCAAATCTGGCCGTCTTCGGGATCAGGAGCAGAACCGCCACAACCGTCTCGAACACCCCTGACCCTAGGCGGAATACCGTCTGAGACACCAGCCCGTGGAATGTTTGCGACATCAGTGTAAACAGGGCCACCGCACCTGGCACCCCGGCAAACTTTAGAAAGATGGCGGCATACAGAAGGTTTGCGGACACGAACAGTCGAATTGCCAGTAGTGCGAATCTTTTACCCATACAATCTTGCTCCCTTGACCACCTCGGACCGGCCAATGCTTCGCGAGTGGTAGTGCTCATTTCTGAGGCTCTTTACGAACCGGGATCATTGGCTCCCGGCTTTCGCTGCAGCTTGCTCGATTAAGTCTGCGACTGCTTTCGGCTGAGAAAGCATTGCCACGTGACTCGAGGGAACGGTGATCGATGTAGCCTTCATTGCCGCCGCTTCGGCCTTCTCAAGATCCGGAGGGACAGCGCGATCGTTGCTGGCAATCACGCACCAAGATGGCTTGGTCTTCCACGCGGCGGTCGTGATTGTGGCCCCAAAAACAGCTGCTGCTGTGGGACCCTGTGTCGCCGTTAACAGCTGCTTCTCCTTGTTTGACAGATCCTGGGCGAAGTCTTCAGCAATTCCCTTTGGGGTCACCGTCAGAAAACCTGCAGCATCCGCCCGGACTTCGCTGCCTAGTGGAGCCGGCGGAAATGGTTTGGTGACCGAAGCAATGGACTCACCAACCGACGGCGCGAGCGCCGCCACGTACACCAAGCCGACTACCTTTGGATCGTTTCCCGCCTCCGTGATAACCACTCCTCCATAGGAGTGGCCCACAAGCAGTACGGGACCATCCTGCAATGCGATGGCGCGTTTGGTGGCGGCAACATCGTCAGCCAGCGACGTCAATGGGTTCTGCACCGCGACCACATGCAATCCTTTGGCCTGAAGCAGTGGAATCACTTTGGACCAGCTCGATCCATCGGCCCAAGCACCGTGAACAATGACAATGTTTCTAATCCCTTGGGGGGGAGTTCGCCTGAGCGAACGCACCCGTGTGAAACACCGCTGTCAGCAATAATCCTGCCATTGCATTCAAGGCGGCTCGATATGTTTGCGACAGTGTCATATTTTTCTCCTTTGTTGCATAAGATTGATAGTTCGTCACGCTCTTGCGCAATCACCGCTCGCGCGAGGTGCCGCACTACGTAATGCTAGCTAACTCACGAACGGCGATGCAGGAAGTCGACGACCAGATCTGTCGTCGCCTGCGGCTGCTCTTCCGTGATCCAGTGCCCGCAATCAGGGATGATCACATCTTCGACGTTATCGGCGACAGCCCGCATCACCGCGCCGATCATAGGGCCGAATGTAGCTTCGCCACCGAAGGCTAAGACCGGCATCTGAAGCTTGCCGTGCGCAAGGAACGTTTTGTTGTCGGCCCCATCCTGTCTGAACGCCAGGAACTGGGCAAAGCCCGCTCGCATTGCGCCGGGTTGCGCATAGAGCGCCGCATAATGCTGGCGCTTCCCTTCATCGAACCGCTTCTGGTCCCGGGAAAGTTCGTTCCAGAAGCGGTCGAGATAGATCCGCTCGCGGCCTGCAACCAAACGCTCCATGTCCTGACCACCGAAACCAAAGTGCCACATGGCCGGATCCTGTGTGATCTGATCCCAGGGTCCGACGCCGGGCAGCGGCGCATCGATCGCCACCCATCGGCTCACGCGCTCGGGGTGGGTGGCGGCAACTGCGAAGCCGACCATGATGCCGATGTCGTGCGTCACCAATTCGGCCGTACGCACACCCAGGGCGTTCAGGACGCCCACCACGTCCGCCGCCTGATTCTTCTTGTCGTAGCCGCCATCGGGCTTCGACGAGAGACCCAACCCGCGCAGGTCGGGCGCGATAACCATGTGGTCTTCGATGAGTGCGCTCGCCAGATGACCCCACATGTCGCCCGTTGTGCCGAAGCCGTGCAGCATGACCACTGCCGGGCCATGACCGCCGACCCGCACATGGATGGATGTTCCGTTGGTTTCGATCGTCCGCGTCTGCATCACAGCCGGGAAGGGATAAACCCCATCTACGTGGGCGTGCTCGCTCATCTGTGTACTCCAGGTTTGCATTAAGATTGAAGTCATAGTTCGTCGCAGATCTTGTAATCGGTCTGCTCCAGGTCCGGCCTACACCACGTTAAGCGTGACGTCGATGTTGCCCCGTGTAGCGTTGGAATATGCACATGTCTCGCCGTGCGTGGCGTCCACAATAGCCTGGGCGACTTCGCGCTCCAAGCCCGGCAGGCTAACGTTAAGCCGTGCTCGGAGGAAGTAAACGTCGCCAGAATTGCATAGGTCTATTTCGGCATCGACGGCGACCTCGGCCGGAAGTTTGACCTTCATCCTGTTGGCCACAAGCCCCATCGCACTAATGAAACAGGCTGACCAACCAGCGGCAAACAACTGCTCCGGATTCGTGCCAGTTCCCGGGACTATGGGAGCCGAGAACTTAACATCTAAGCGGCCATCATCACTGCGGGAGACGCCGCCGCGCCGACCGCCCGAAGTATGGGTCTTGGCGGTGTACTGCACCTTCATGGCTTCCTGGGTTGAACTAGCTACTGCGTTGGTTTCTTGATAAATGGCCATGTTTATTCTTCTCCGTGCGCCGGTCAAAGCCGGCATGGTGTAGTGAATGAAAGTTTCATACGCACAACTCTGAGTACACTGCACATCGCATAAGGAGTTGTGCAGATCTTTGCTAGGATGGTCGGAATCTTGCTACATTCAAGCCACCTGTGGATGGCGCCCAATGTAGTTCACGTGCAACAGCACACCACCTTTCCGAGCGGGTACTCGGCAAGAGTTGCCTTTCACCCCTCCATTCATTCCCTTAGAATCTGGCACTCTCGGCGCAGCGGCTTCAAATTCCGTCATAGCGTGAATATCCGCGCTTTGCCCAATAGTCTGGTGGTTCGTCTTTGGTGTAGGTAATTCGTGTAATCGCCTTGATGTTCTTCAAGCCTAGTTTCACAGGTACAAGCAGTCGCAGCGGAGTCCCGTGTTCCACCGTGAGAGGCTTTCCGTTCAGGTGAGTCGCCAGTAGAGTCTGCGGATGCTGCGCTGTCAGCATGTCAATCGAAACGAAATATGGATCCGGATTCCCGTTGGCGTCGAGATTGACGGACGATTCGATGTGGGCCCATTTTGCCTGGGATACCGGCGGGTAAGCATGCAAGAGATCATCGAATTTCAACCCGGACCACCATGCGATTGCGCTCCAGCCCTCCACACACACGAGGCGAGTAATCTGGTCATGGATCTGGTGGTGTACGAGAAGAGAGCGGATGTCGAGAGAAACGGTCAGGCCGGAGGACAGCCCATCGAGAGTTAGACGCCACCCCGGAATATACGCCGGATCTGGCGTCGCGCCGTTGTAGTTGTTCTTGATCGGGGTAATCTGAGATTTACTGTAGGTGGGCACCATACGGTTCGCCGAGTAGAGTGTTTCTGCCACGTCATCGTCGACACGAATCGCTTTGTTCAGTAACCACTCCTTCCCAGGCATACTCATATCTCCGCGCACGCCCCGGCGGCTGAACGTAGCTGGCGGCAGAAAGAATCGGGCGCTTGCAGCTGCTGCCATAGCGCCCGCTCCAAACAGCAAGACGTCGCGTCGGGTTCGATAGCGCAGAATGCGGGGAGCCATCTCAACTATAGGGAGAGGTCGCTCTCCAAAGAGGCTTTGGTGCTCCCTAACGTCGACAGACTCCACTGCGGCATGTACAGCCACTGGGTCAGTTTGTGGCACCTGGTTCGCTGATAATGGTGGCGTTTCATCCGTATCCACCGGTGGACTAGTCGTCTCAGCGGTCGCTTGAGTCTCAATGGCCGTTGGAACGGAAGGATTCGTATCTTCAGGGTCCGCCGCTGGTAACTCTGCTACGTCTTGCTCCGATCCCTTACCAGTCGAAGGAAGATCCTTCGGTTCTGCTGAATTGTCTTTTTCTTCATTGTTCATTTTGACGGTCCCGGACCCGTCTACTCGTGTTGACCAACCTACGATCATGCTGCGCAGCGTATCCCACCCGTCGGCGAAGACCAGAATCACATGCGGCACAACAAAGAAAATGAAGAGCCACATGAGCCAGAAATGCCATACACGCGCCGCGTCGAAGCCTCCAAAGAGCGCAGCCAGCGAATGGAGTTGCATTGGTTTATGAATCGCCCATCCTGTGGCGACTGAAAGAAACCCGGCGACTGGGACAGAGAAATATGCTGCGCGTTGGAGAGGGTTGTACTTTGTGCTGAACTCTGGGTCTGGCCGTTGGCGGCGGGTTAGTTTAGCGAAGGGAACGCCGAGGTAGTACCGAAGCATCCTGAGCGCGTCAACCAGATCCGTCCGACGAGGCAGCAATGAGCGCCAGCCTCCTCCCATGACCAACCCTGCAACATACACTATGCCGTTCAAAATGAATATGTAAGCGCACAACCAATGGAGACGCAGCGCCGACGCTAACATGCCTGGCCCTAGACTCATGTGGTTGTAAATCCAGTCGGGCGGACTTGGGTAGTGGTGCTGACCGGGCACATGGGCGCAAATCCAAATGCCCATATCCGCCGCAACATCGAAGTTTCCCGTGTTTGGATCGGGCGCGTGCTGATAAATGGGCGACGCCCAGTAAATTGAGATGCCGCTCAGAATAAGACCAAGAAGGAGCAGCACGTTCAACCAGTGACTGCAGCGGACCAGGATATGGTGTCGTTTAACCACGAGCACGCCGGGCTGGACCAGTAATGTGCTCGTCGAGTTTGGTTCAAGATGAGGAGGTATTGATGGACTCATGGGCTGAGACCCCAACTGCATGGTCTAGTGGGACGCCGCTGGAACGAAGACAAAGATCTTGTCCGTCACAAGTGTTCCGTCCGGGAGCTTCTGGGTCGCCGCGTAAACGGTATCCCCTGCGCCTAATGCGACCTTTTGAGGTGCGACTTCTGTGACTGGGACATTAGGCGGTACGGAGATCGTTTGCGAGCCGTCCTGATAGCGGACCACAAGCGTGGTGCCACTGCCCTTCTGGACTGTTCCGTTCGTCATACGTGAGTGCGATACGGAAGGGGTGGAGACTGAGCCGTTGGTCATTCTGCTGTGAGTGGTTGCCCCTGGAGGGTCTGTCAGAACGCTACCTTCCGCAGCCCCACTCAGCTCCGCAGGAAATATGACGATCTGCTTCGCCACTTCCGTTCCGTCCGCCTGCTCAGTCGACGCAACGCCGACATAAGACGCGGGCGTGACATGACTCAAATCGGAAGGTATCTGCTTATAGGTTGTGAGGGGCTGCTTGACATCAATGTGGACCGCGCCTGAACTTGTCATAACATCGAGCGAGCTACCCGTAAATGACTGGAGCTTTCCTATCACACCCGAGATCGGAGCGGCGGCTGCCGCCTGGGCCCGGACTGTGTGTGGCGTTGCCAGAGTGGCCAGCAAAGTGGCATAGACGAGATAGCGTAGCGGATGTTGATTCATGGTTTTGACACTCATTGACCCAGAGTGTCCGTGTGCATTGGGGCGGAGCGTGACGCTGCCCAGCTTTTCGTTGCCAACCGCGATGCATGACATTTCATATCTCCTTGTTGTTCCGCCAATGATGCATCAGTTGATCCTGGCCCGGTGGTTTGAACGTTGTTGAGTCTCGCAGCATGCACCGCGCGAATTCGTGGGGGTTTTCAGCGAAATCACGCAGAGGCCAAGAACGATTCGTCCAGGTCTTTTACGTGGCAGGCACGAATACCGTAATCAAACGGACTTGCGCTTCGATTGCTCCCACCTAGTTCTTCAAAGGTGTGCTTGTAAGGATCTCCACTTTTTCGACCTGCGGCGGACTCGCGAACAATTCGTTGGCGCGCGCCCCCAACGCCTTCGCAATCTCACCAGTCAGGTGGGCATTGCGGCCCGCTTCATTTGCAAAGGTGTCGAAGATGCCGAACTTTCCCGGCCCGATCTTGATCGCATACCATTTCAAGGTCGCTTTTTCATTCAGCGCGAGTGGCTGAGCTGACTTTAGAAATGCCTCGGCATCAGCCTCCTTGCCTGAACGCGCTTCGAGCGTGACTAACAATCCAATTGCTTCCATTGAGTTACCCTCCTGTGTTGAGTTATTCTCGACCGATGGAACCGACCTCTGCTCACAACTGTGAGTAAACTGCACATCGCATACGGAGTTGTGCGGGTTTCTGCTCGGATGGTCGGAATCCTGCTAAATTCATGCTTCCAGAGACAGAACTCCAACGGCTTACAACTAGGATTGCAGGCTGTCTTGAGTGAACGACGACGAGACTTCGAACGAGCCGCGCGCCCAATCAGAATTGTTGACGGAGGACACAGTGCGGAGCGGATGCAAGGAGCGCTGACTTATAAATTCCGGACAGAGCTGCGACGTTAACAACGAAGTGAGAGGCAACACCTGAGGGTGAGGTTGTGGCTGCGAACCACAAATCACAGGCGCAGCATATCTTCGGAATGGGTTTCCGAAGCGCAAATCACTTCGGAGTCCAGAAAATCCTGGCGATACTTAGTTGGACTAACTCCACAGACATCACGAAAGACTTGCGCAAAGTGCTGCTGAGTTGTGAAGCCACAGGCCACGGCCACGTCCAATACCCGCACATCGGGAACACGCAACATCGCTTTAGCGCGCTCGACCCTTTGGCGCAGAACAAATTGATGCGGGGTCTCGCCGGTTGACTTGCGAAACATCCGCGCGAAATGGGCTGTGCTCAATCCTATCGACTGCGCCATCTCGTCGAGACTCAAGTCGTCTCCCATCTTCGCATGGACCAACTCTCTAATCCTTCGCAAGCGCGCTGAGCCTAGTCCGCCTCGGTATATTTGCACAGGGCGGTGCCTCACAGCATGAGCCTCGACCAGGGTTACGGCCATCGCCTGTTCGACAGAATCCATAAACAGCCGCCCGCTCGGAAAGCCAGCAACCATCTCCGCCCGAGCGGCCGCAACCAGCGCACTCAGGCGTGGGTCCGCAAACTTACGTGAAGGGTGCAGTTCTACCTCGCCGTAAGCTCCGTCAGAGCTAGCCATCAGGGCCGCATCGGAAATACCGAGCTGCAGATGCCGCACGTTCATGAGTCCAACCCACTCTCCCTCATGACGATGGCACAGTGCTAAGTCGCCCGCCGCGTAGCCGAACTTTTCCAACGCCGAACGCTTTGAGCCCCACTCAATTGAGCCGGGTCCCAACATCATTGCGAAAGCCTGATCATGCCGCACCCAATGACGCGGCTCTGTGTCAGGGTCGGGTGTAAAGAGTTCAACTCTCATTCTTTTGCTCCATGATTCAGCCGTTCCGCTGCGCCTTCCACCAGGGACTGCAAAAGTTGCCGGATTCCCGGGCAACGCGCCAGGTTGGCACTCTGTCCGGCCCAGAGTGCGAGCAGCTCAGATCTGCCAGCCTTTTGCGCGGGGAGTGCCAAGCTACGCATAAGGCCTCTCTGCAATGGATAAGGCAGTATCCCGGTGCCGAGTTTATTCAGCATTTGGAGTAGTTCGTTGTCTATGCCTCGTGCGAGTCTACCGGTAAAGCCTTGAGTCAGTGCGGTCCGTCCGGCACGGCCGCTGAGAATAGCCTGGCGATGCAGGGGGTGTGCGCCGGACTCCTCGCAGGCGAGAAAGACCGTGCCCATCTGTACGCCTTCCGCTCCAAGCGCGAAGGCTGCGGCGATGCCGCGAGCGTCGGCAATTCCGCCAGCGGCCACGATTGGAACTTTTACCGCGTCGACCGTCTGCGGCACAAGGGAGAAGGTTCCTGTCAGTGAGTCTTGGGCCGGTCTTAAAAAGGACCCCCGATGGCCGCCTGCTTCAAAGCCAGATGCAACCACTACTTCGACTCCAGCCTGCTCGAGAGCGATGGCTTCGTCCGGCGTGGTTGCCGTTCCGAGCGTGATGATCCCTCTATTCCTCGCCTCGTCCAATATCTCTTTTGGCGGAATACCGTAGATGAACGAGAAGACCGGAACGTTAGTATCGAGAAGCACGCGCGCCTGATCCTCAAACCGGATTGGCTTGTACGGTGCAAATTCAGGTTGTGTGCCGCCGAGCGTTTCGATGTGTGGCGAGAGATGCGACAGAGCGCGGCGGAATGTTGCAGCGTCCGACGTGTGGGCTTCCGCATCTTCCATCGAGACCCACAGGTTCATCGCAAATGGCTTCGCCGTCAGCGAACGAATCTCGGCGATTACATCTTCAATCGCGTTTGGTTCAAGACCGTGAGCGCCGAACGATCCGAGTCCTCCGAAGTTCGATACAGCGGACGTAAGTCTCTGCGATGAAAGACCGCCGAGCGGGCCCTGGATGATCGGATATTCGATCCCCAGAACTTCTGAAACACGGGTTTGATTCCATGCCTTCGCCATCATGCCACCTCGCACAAAGGGAGGGAGCTAGCGCTCCCACCCCCTCAAGCTTCAACTTCGAAAAGGACCTCCAACACGACCGGTACCCCGAGTGAAGGCTCGCAACGCCAAGAACCATCCGGACCGGCAACCTGTCTTCTCCGAAGACATCGCGCAACAGCTCCGAGGCAGCGTCTGCTACTTTCGGCTGCGCGAAGAAATCTCCTTCGGTTGCGATGTACGCCACCAGTCTGACGACCCTGGTCACCTTGTCGAGCGAGCCCAGGTGGTTTCTCGCGGCGAAGAGTACGTTCAGAGCTGCGATGCGCGCGGCTTCGCGTCCCTGTTCGACGTTGTACTCTCTGCACAGCCGGCCTACGAACTTCGGCTCATGCCCGATGGCCGGCAGAACGCCGCTGAGATAAAGCAGGTTGCCCGTTTGGACACTTTCAACATAAGCGCCGAATGGAATGGGCGCGGGCGTCAGCTCAATGCCGAGCTCCGCAAGCCGGCGCTCAGCGCTTGCCGGCTTCAGGCTCTTTGAGCTCACCATTTGCCTGAGTGCGCACCACCGTCCACGTGCAGCACCTCCCCCGTCACATGACGGGCTTCTGTGAGATAGACAACTGCGTCCACAATATCCTTCACATCTGAGATCGTACTCATCGGTGAAAGCGTCTTCAGAAAGTCTTTGGGATTGTCCTTGTGAAGGGGAGTATCCACGATACCAGGAGCGACGGTGTTGAAACGGATGTGCTCCTTCGCATACTCGGTCGCCAGACTCCGGCTAACTGCTTCAAGACCGCCCTTGGTGATCATTGGAACGGAAACGGTCATACCGGCAATTGGGTTCACAACAAGCGAGCTGGTGATCCCTACCACGCTGCCACCCGATTTCTGCGCCAGCATCTGCTTTACGGCCCCCTGCGTTACGTAGAGGAAACCTTCGATGTTGGTGGTTGAAAGCGCCTTGAAGTCCTCGGCCGTGTAGTCAGTGAAGGCTTTGCCGAAGAAGATGCCTGCGTTGTTCACCAGCGCGTCAATCGATCCAAACTTGCTGATCGCTGTTTCTATCACCTTGGCGGCTATGGCGCTTTCACCGATATTGCCGTCGACCAGAGCGAGCTGGCCGGACCCGTTAAATGCACCGGACTTCGTGATGTTACGTGAGTTGGCTACGACGTTATAGCCCCGATCGAGGAACGCTTGCGCGACCCCCGCCCCAATACCTTGCGATGCGCCTGTTACGATAACTGTTTTCTGTTTGGTTCCCATTTTCAGCCTCCTTACGGCTGCGACTACACCATAAGAGATTCCAAATGGGTGATAGAGATTCTTCGTAAATTCCTATCGAACGATAGGAATTACCTATCGCAATAGATTAGGGGAAACGCGCCTTCTGTCGAATCGCCGGCAGTTCTTCATCGAGCAGTTGGAGGAACGATTTGAGGGCAATCGAGGGTTCCTTCTTGCGCCATGCAGCGACAAAGTCGATGCGGACGTCGTCGGGTTGCAGACGGAAGAAGGCTACGTTGTCCGCGCGTAGGTTGCGGGCCGATGCGGAAACAAGAGCTACCCCTTCCCCGGCTTCGACGGTGGAAAGTACCGAGTGCATATTGTTCAGCTCACTGTGCAGACGCGGCGAGAAGCCGGCGTCATTACAGGCGCGGATAATCGTATCGAACACCTCCGGCGAGCTTGCACGTTGAAAGGTGACGATGCGTTCACCCGCGAGATCCGCAATGCGAATGCGCTTTGTTTTGACCTTGCGGGTCTTGGGAAACGCTACGACTAGCGGTTCGCGGAAGAGCAGGAGTGACTCATAGGACGAACTGCGATCGGCGGAAGGTGGACGCGTGAAGCCGATATCGATCTCTCCGCGATCGAATGCAAGGTCTTGCCCGCTAGGCACATTCTCTTCAAGCCGCAGCGCAACCCCTCGATGACGCGCTTTGTATTTGCATAGCAAGTCGGAGAGAAACGGGTAGGCAGCGAATCCTATGAAGCCGATTCCCAGCCTGCCTATTTCTCCCCTGGCAGCACGCTGGGCAGTTGCAATGGATCGCTCCGCCTGCACGATCGTCTTGATCGCTTCTTCATAGAAGACCTGGCCTTCAGGGGTGAGGCGAGCCACGCGGCCGTCCCGCGAAAAAAGTTTGATGCCGAGCTCGCTCTCAAGATCGGATACTGCCTCGCTGATCGAAGGCTGGGTAATATACAGGTGCCGCGAAGCCTCCCGATATCCCTTCCACTGGACAACCGCTGCGAAATAACGAAGATGCCTTAATTCCATATGATAGGAGCCCCCTATCAATGGATTAAACCATGGCCCCTATCGACTAGCCCGACCAGGCGAAAGTGCTGACGCTGCGGAGAACGCTACCTGAAATGCCTATCCTGGGGTTTATGTCGGCCAATTCTTCGCGGATTTAGTCCCTCGGAAACGCGCTAGCGTTCACTGACTTCCAGTGAGGACTTTCCACTTGGACGAAAGGTCGGCTTGTCGGACATCCATGATAAGTAAAGTCAAGGGAAAAGCGAGAATGAGGAGTATCCGATCCTCGATGGGTGCTTCGGCGAGTTGGCAACAATGGAGAATATGACAATGCGCCCTCTTAGCGAGGTGCGAAGACCATCGTTACACGTCCAAATGGATCATTTCTGGTTTGACTGGTGATCGAAGACCCCGAGTTCTTCGTCACGAAGTTGTTGGGCATATAAACTCGTCGGATGCGCCGAGCAATCTCACCGTAGCACCTGGTCCTTTAGCTGCTTGATGGGGCCCGCAACGTCAAACTTGGCTTGCGCATTTCAAGCTATCCTGGTTTGCACTGCAGGCAAGCTGTGAATGGCACCGGCGAATCCTAGTAAGGCCGCGCCGTCAAAGATGAGGTCGGTACCAACTGCGATGCCAATGAAGTAGGAACTAGCCGTAGGCCAGGCGATCAAAAGAGAGATACCGAGTACGGTAGAGACAACTCCGGCGAACACCGTCCACCCCCATCTTGGGAACTGTATGGCACTCGCCCCGCCTACGCGGAATAGCCCTCCCACGATAAACAGCACAGCGAGGACCATCGTGACGCCTGCTGCTCCTGCGTCTGGGTGGCGAATCAGGAGATATCCGGTTACCCCGCGTATGAGCGCATTCAGCAGATACACAAAGAATCCTCCCCATGTCCAGGCCTGCAAGGAGTTCACGAGCCACGTAATTCCGCTGATCGCAAGCACCCAGCCCAGCGCCAGGATCGAGAAAGTCGTCGCGGTCTGCGCCTTGACGATACACACTGCACCGAGCACCATCAGCACAATGCCGGATACGAGAAACCAGCCCCAGGATTTCCTGACCTCCTCGATGCCGGCTGCGAACAAACTAGAATTGTAGGTCATTGTCCTTCTCCTTTCGGATGCTGCATTAGATTTGACTTGGTTGATCGGCGCGCATTCATCGCCTTAGTGCAAAAAGACCTCTGCCGTGTTCTTGGGGACGGCAAACGGTGTTGCCGACTTCGGGTCCGGATTAAATTTTCCGAAGACCGAAGGGTTCTGGTGGAAATGATGTTCGAGTACATTAATTCGGTTTTGATCGTCAGGATGGTCGGATAGAAGCTGGGGTATCTCGTTGGGATTGGCGCTCTCGAAATCC
>Ga0206946_1051_pt2 | contig 35821 bp, 32 predicted proteins | sample Alteio_BWOrgHeat_2_FD_152965 | JGI IMG/M metagenome (GOLD analysis project Ga0206946, IMG submission 152965) | Enriched cells from forest soil in Barre Woods Harvard Forest LTER site, Petersham, Massachusetts, United States -... | ecosystem: Environmental > Terrestrial > Soil > Temperate forest > O... | reverse complement strand
AAGGAGGCCATTCTAGATGCCAAAGAATATCATATGCCGCTGGTACCTACCACGATTCCCGGAATTTCGACGACTGAAAACTGACCAACTCAAGTTCTCCGCGTTCGCCGCGGCCATCTGCCTCATCGCGTCGGCGGGACGTGCCCAAACCGCCGGAAATTCCGAACCGAATCTTGTCGGCACGGCGTCAGCCAACCTTGCCCTGGATACGGGCTTATCCGTGCCGGCGACGGCGGCCTATCTGTGGAAGACGATCTTTATCGACGACCAACCGAAATCATGCTTCACCGGCATCGCAGTGGATGCAGCGGAGAACGTGTATGGAACCAAAGGGTGCGCCATCGTCAGGATCACACCCGACGGGAAATTGGCCACCGTCGCGGGCGCGGTGGAAAGCGCCGGATGCGAGGACGGCGTCGGCTCCGCCGCGCGATTCAACGCTCCGGATGCGCTGGCAGTCGACGGCCGCGGAAATCTTTACGTCAGCGACCGAAAAAACCACACCATCCGCAAGATCGACGCTGCCGGGGTGGTCACGACGCTCGCTGGAAGCCCCGGACTCAAGGGCAGCGCAGACGGCGCCGGCAGTGACGCGCGGTTCTATCATCCCCGTGGCATCGGCCTGGACAGCCTCGGCAATCTTTTCGTCGGCGACGTGTGCAACAACACCATTCGCCGGATCAACCCGGCCGGCGTCGTGGGCACCCTCGCCGGACCGACCGCGCCCGGACAGACCAGGTTGAACAACTCAGACACCGCCGTCGGCGCGGCCGACGGCTTCGCCGTAGACGGCGGAGGAAACATCTACTACGTGCGCCACATGGGCCACGCCATTCGTAAGGTGGCGCTGGATGGAACGATCACGACCGTTGCTGGTGTGGACGAGCAAGCTTCCGAAGCGGTGGATGGCCCCCGCGACATCGCGCGCTTCCAGAGGCCCATGGGTCTTGCCATCGACGCTCAGGGAAACGTCTATGTCACCGATCTCCACAGCATCCGCAAAATGAGCCCCGACGGAACCGTGAGCACCATCGGTGGCAAATCAGATAATCTCGGCCGCGAGGATTCCCGCGACCACGTCACGCGGTTCAACAGACCCCTCGGCGTGGCCGTCTCCAGCGCGGGTATCGTTTACATCAGTTGCCGCGACAGTATCATCCAAGGCACACCGGTTCGATAGGCGGAATTTGAGAAATACCGCCGCCGAATACAAAATGAAGAAAACGACCCTGACCCTCATTGCGTTCGTCTTTGGTGCGGGTGGTTCCTCGCGGACGATGGCGCTCCTCTCTTCCCCTCCGCCCAACCGCGACAAACCCTCACGAATCAATGCGGAGGCGAAGCGGGTCATTGGAATGCGGCGGCCTTTGGCCGCGAGGTAAAGCGGTGCGATGAGATCGCGGGAAGTGCTCCTTGGATTACGTGACAGTTTTCAGTCGTCGAAATTCCGGGAATCGTGGTAGGTACCAGCGGCATATGATATTCTTTGGCATCTAGAATGGCCTCCTTCGTCACATTCACAAAGACCTTCGATTCTTCATAGCTGACGCGCTCGATATGTCGCGGAGAGAGCGCGATTTCCTTGCCCGAGAACCAATGGCCGGTCTCGACGACCAGGTGACGGATTGCCCAACTTTGATCGTCCATCATAAAGTCCGTGACGTGGCCGATCGCTCCTTTCGGGGTTTGAATGTGGTACCCGGTAAGCATCTTGGTGCTTCGCAGATGGGGATTGTCGTTGGGGGAATGCGCGTCCAGGCTGGCGTGTGCACCCGGCAAAGGCTGCGGAATGGGAGCCACGGGCAGCCCCGCAATGCCCCACATTTCGCCGCCCTGCCAATAGGTTGGCCATCCATAGTAGCGATAGTAATCCACTTCGTCCTGTCGCGACACGGGCTTGTGTGAATCAATCGGGGGACTGTTTTCGATCTGTTGCCGGGATAGACTGACGAGCAGGCAATCACCATCTTCGTAGAAGCCCCCAAATGCATGGGGAGAGAGGAGCACCAATCTTCCCGGCAGCCAGGAACCGGTGTCCGCGACGACATAGCGCATGACCCAATGTTGATCGTTAAAGTAGAAATCCTCGACGTGGCCTATCTCCCCCTCGGATGTGCCCAGTTTCTTTCCGCAAAGCTGTTTGATACTTCGTAACATAGGGTAATCGGTGGCTATTGCGGTGGCGCGATGCCGGCCGAATTCGGCGCAACGGGCAGATCCGGGGAGGCCAGATGGACAAGAAGCCAGGTCTGCGTGGTCTGTGTGCCGAAGTGGATTAGGATGGGCGCCACGTCCTGCGTGAGGTTGGCCACACCCGCTTCATACACGGTGTCGGTTTTGTCGCCCACATGCCATGCGGCTCTCTGTGTGGTTTTATCGATTGAGCCTGTCACGGCCGCGCTGTCGCCGGTCAAAGTATTCGTGAATGCCCCGCTGATCAGTCCTTCCTTATTCATCGCCAGTTGGAAGAACATGATCGCATCGCCCTTCTCCTCCTGGGTCAAGGCAAACACCCCGAATGGCTGCCACTCGTCGGGCTGACCTGCCGATGGAACTGGAGCTGGTTCCTCCACGGCGACTGCTGGATTGGCCAATTGAATCACCTGTTGCGCATAGGCGGCGCTGGGACCTTGATCCTGGCCGTCGACATAAATATCACCATCCGCGACGGCATCGGTGTCGTAATCGTAATAGATCGGCTGATTCCAGCCAAAGCCGCCAAAGCTATCCACTGTATTCCACGGAGACGGGTTCCACCACCACCACGGGCTGTAGTCGCCCAGCGGGAAGTTTCGTCCATGGCGCTGGTTCCACCAATCGTAGGTAAAGAGATCGTCATAGCCATCCCGGATTCGATCCCGGATTTCTTCCGCGCGATTCGAGCGGAAACTCCTCAGATCGCGACGATAGTTCTGCCAATCCGCGCCCCCGGCGCGAGCCATCCGGGCATGATCGGCGGCGTGTCCGCTTAACTGATTCCACATCTTTTCACGGTTCTGTTGGAACTGCGCGAGACGTGGCGCAATCTGCTGGTGCAATTGGTTGAATCCTTGATCCCGGCTTGCGCTCCATGTCTGGAGATTCTGGCCGCGCTTTTGGAGGTGTTGCTGGATAGCCGGCATGGCTCCCACACCGACTGCGGCTTCAGTCGCCGTGCCGAGACCCCGTGTCAGCTTCGGTCCGGTCGTGAGTCCCGGCTGAACCGCGATCTCCCGCTGAGTTGGACGGGCGGACAACTTGGGGGAAGCCACGGCTGCACCAGTTCCACCAGGCAATTTGATGAATCCTTCTCCCGCCGGCCGGACGGATGTCCCTGCTTGAACGCTACCTGGCTGGACCGGTTCTGTCGGAATGGTCGGCGAATGGACGACCGTTGGCGGACGAATGACGTTCGGTTCGGCACGTCTGACCGGTGCGACAAATGTGGGAATGCTCGTCTTTGGATAAGCCACCGGTGCGTTGGCGGGTACGCTGTGGACGACGGACGGAGACTGCGGCCTTGAATATGTGCTTTTTGACGGCAGGCGGGCTCCGAAGTTTTCCGCGCCGCTCGCGCGCGACGGCGCGGCTGGGCTAACCCGCTGTGGCGCGGCTGGAGCAGCCGGTCGCGAAAAACTTCCACCGCCCGCGGGTTGGGCGTGGGCTTCACCATTTCCGGCATGGCTGCCGCTCGGTTCTCCGACACGTCCGGCGCCGTGTGCCAGGAATTTGTGGCCAGTGACCAAGGCGATCGTCACACTAACCACGGCTAATAGGATAGGCTTACGCATGATGGGATCTCCCGGTTAATCCTTGGCCTTCACGCGATCGATCTCGATCTTGTCGATATTGGGCCGGACCTCACCATCGAGGACACGGTTGCTTGATTCCCAAGTGTACTTATCGTCACTCACGTGCGTAATCGTGCTGTGCGCGGATGCCTTGCGTCCGTCCGGCAGAGTCGTTACCGACTGGATCAGCCAACGGTTGCCATCCCGGGTCCAGATCGCTTCGCTGAATCCGCCTTCGCTATCGAAAGTCCAGGCCCGGATGTTCCCTTTGATCGGGTCCCAGCCCATCACTTCGGTCCCTTCCAGTTCGCCCCGGTCCTTCGATATGGCACTGAACGACCGGGTCAGAAACGTCTTGTTTGCCGCCCATCCGCAACTTGTGTGTACCTCCGCTTCGGAAGTGTTGTCCTTCCACGAGCCGATCATCCACTCGAGTTCCTGCAAGTGGCTGTAAGGTGTAAGCGCCGCCTGAGAGATGATCTCCGTGAGGTGTGCAATGAGCCACTTGCCTTCGCGTCTTACATGCACGGCGAGGTAATTACTCTTCGTACTATTCCCATCGGCTTGCGTCACCACCGCTTCACCTTTTTCCAGCACCACCTCAGCCGCGAGCGATCTCACCGAATCGGTGTGTAATTCGACGACCGCGCCCTTGTTCCCATCGAAATAATTCTTCAGTTGTTTCTCGATCGCGGCGCGGCCAGACAAGACTTCATTGCCCTCGCCGTCGGTCTGGTCGGCATCCTCCGTATAGAAAGCGGCGAGCGCTTTGTCATCGGCCCGGCTAAAGGCCGCGACATACTCGTCATTCATCTTCTCGATCTCCTTTTGTTGCGGCGGCATGTCGCGCGACTTGGCGGCCAGCGCCGCCTGTTTGAGCACGGGTTCGAGTCTCGGCGCCTCAGTTTCCGCGGCAAACGTGCAGGTGGTGAGGGTGGACAGTGCAAGGATCAGGGTCAGTTTCATAAAAAAAGGGGTTTGGAGATTCGCGAAGTAATTGCTGGGTGCGCGTTGATTGGCGGATTCTTCATTCTCTGTTCGCTTCGGGGAATGCGATGGGTCTTGTGTCCCGAAACTTACCGAATGTCCGTGCAATCGGCGGACGGGGCCAATACCTCCACGGTGACAGCTTCATAGCTGCTAGCTATACGTCCTCCCAGCACGGACTCCCCGGAGGGCCGTTTCCTCCATCGAAGCGGGGCATAGTCAATGGCTATCGGCAGTGGTCGGGCCGGCGCCGGAACGGCAACGCCGCCAGTCAGCGGAGCGTTTACCTATAGCTTTCGGCTATAGCCCGGGCACGGGCGAGGTATTGGCGGATTCAATAGAGTGCCCTGATCTTCATCCAGGTTCGAGACCCCTACAGGGGAGCCTGCAATTTCAGAACTTTACCGCGAGCGAAATGAACAACGTCAACGACGCCAATTTTATGACGATACCGACGATGGAAGCAACAGTCGAAGCGCTCCTCGCTTCTGGCAAAGGCATCCTGGCAGCGGACGAGAGCTTGCCCACCATCGGGGAAAGGTTTGCCGCACTGGACATCCCTTCGATTGGAGAAAGTCATCGCGACTATCGCGAACTGCTCTTCACGACACCAGGATTGAGCGAGGCGATCAGCGGCGTAATCCTCTTCGACGAAACAATGTGGCAGGAGACGAGCGACGGTGTTGCCATGCCGGAGATTCTCACGAAGGCAGGCATTATTCCTGGCGTGAAGGTAGATAAGGGGACGACCGCGTTGTCCGGCGTCGACGGAGAGAGGGTCACACAGGGGCTGGATGGCCTTCGTGAACGGCTAATCGAGTATCGAGACCGCGGAGCACGCTTTACGAAATGGCGTGCGGTGATCGCGATTGACGAGCATCTACCCACTCGTAACTGCATCGAAACCAACGCCCGCGTGCTGGCCCTTTTCGCGGCGTTGAGTCAGGAGGCAGGGTTGGTGCCCATTGTCGAGCCGGAGGTGTTGATGAATGGCCGCCACACCATTGCCCGCTGCGAGGAGGTCACCACGGTTGCGTTGAAGAGTGTCTTCGACGCCCTGTTTGGGCATCGAGTCGTACTGGAGCAAATGCTCCTGAAGACGGGCATGGTATTGTCTGGCGAGGAATGTCCGGAACAAGCTGGTGTCGCGGTGGTCGCCGAGGCAACCCGACGTTGTTTGCGTCGCACAGTGCCTGCCGCCGTGCCCGGAATCGTGTTTCTTTCGGGCGGGCAAAGTGACGAGGCTGCCACCGAAAGATTGAACGCCATCTGCCGCGGCAGCGACGCGCCCTGGAAGTTGAGTTTCTCCTTCGGACGAGCGCTCCAATCGGCTGCGATGAAAATCTGGAAAGGCTCTCCAGAAAACGTCGTTGCTGCGCAAGAGGCGCTTCGTCATCGCGCGCAATGCAATAGTGCCGCTGTGGAAGGCAGGTATGCTGCCGAAATGGAAAACAATGGAAGCCGCTAACCCACGCATCCTGACGATCAACGGCGGTTCCTCGAGCATCAAGTTCGCGCTGTTCGAGGTGGCGGATTCGCTGCGACGGATTCTGGAAGGTGGAGTTGAGGGTATTGGACAACCCGGGGCCAACTTGTGGATGAGAGGCTTGAACGAAGCGGAAAAATCGTCGCGATTGGTGACGGTGCCGAATCACGTGGCGGCGGTGGACGTTCTGATGGGTGGAATCGAGGATCGCAGCGAGCTCCGCTCACTGGCCGGGGTCGGGCATCGTGTAGTGCATGGCGGACCGAACTATAGTGAGCCGCAGCGCATTACCGCCGATATGGTTGAGGAACTGCGCCGGCTTGGTCCATTCGATCCTGAGCATCTACCGTCAGAGATTTTGTTGACCGAGGCGTTTCATCGCCGATTTTCTGCCGTGCCTCAAGTGGCGTGTTTCGACACGGCTTTTCACCATGAGCTCCCGCGGGTGGCCCAGATCCTGCCGATCCCGCGGCGATACGAGGCGCAAGGCGTGCGCCGGTATGGATTTCACGGATTGTCCTATGCCTTTCTCATGGGGGAATTGGCCCGCCAAGCTGGAGCGGAAGCGGCCCTCGGCCGGGTCATCCTCGCGCACCTCGGAAATGGCGCGAGCCTGGCGGCGGTGCGCGCCGGCAAACCTGTGGACACCAGCATGAGTTTCACGCCGACAGCGGGAGTGCCGATGAGCACTCGCTCAGGCGATCTCGATCCCGGATTGCTTTGGTATCTGGCGCGCACGGAGGGCCTGGAGGCCAAACGATTCAACGAGATGGTCAATTTCGAATCCGGGTTGCTCGGCGTATCGGAGACCAGTTCCGACATGCGTGATTTGCTCGACCGGGAAACGCAGGACGTGCGGGCAGCGGAAGCGGTCGCGATGTTTTGCTACCAGGTCAAGAAGTGGATCGGCTCCTTCGCAGCGGCTCTCGGCGGACTGGACACGCTCATCTTCGCCGGAGGCATCGGCGAGAACGCGCCGCCCATCCGCGCGCGTGTCTGCGAAGGGCTCGGCTTTCTCGGCATCGAATTGAACGAGACGCGAAACGGCGCAAATGCCCCGCTCATTTCGGCGGATACCGGCCGGGTCGCAGTGCGGGTCATACACACCAACGAAGAACTCATGATCGCAAAATCCGTCGCCCAAGTTCTCGATCTCCGCACAACTAAACAAGTTTAAGCAATGAAAATTAACACACTCACGCCGGAATTGCTCCGCCAAATGGATGCCTACTGGCGTGCGGCCAACTATCTCTCGGTCGGCCAGATTTATCTTTACGATAATCCACTGCTGAAACGGCCGCTGGCGCTCGCAGATGTCAAGCACATGCTCCTGGGACATTGGGGCACCACCCCCGGGCAAAACTTCATTTACACGCACCTGAACCGCGTGATCAAAAAATACGACCTCGACATAATTTATGTCTCCGGCCCCGGCCACGGCGGCCCGGCTGTTGTCGGCAATACTTATCTGGAGGGCACTTACAGCGAGATCTATCCCAACATCAGCCAGGATGAATCCGGACTGCGAAAGCTCTTCATCCAGTTTTCGTTTCCGGGAGGCATTCCCAGTCACGCCTCACCGGAGACTCCCGGCTCGATCCACGAGGGTGGTGAATTGGGCTATTCGCTCAGCCATTCTTTCGGGGCGGTATTCGACAATCCCGATCTTATTGTCGCCTGCGTCGTTGGTGATGGCGAAGCGGAAACCGGACCGTTGGCCACGGCGTGGCATTCGAACAAGTTTCTCGATCCGGTGACCGACGGTGCGGTGCTGCCGATCCTGCATCTCAACGGATACAAAATCTCCAACCCGACGGTTCTCTCCCGCATCACTCGCGAGGAATTGGAACAGTTGTTTTGCGGCTACGGCTGGACGCCCTATTTCGTCGAGGAGGAGGCGAACGATCTCATGCACGAGGCCATGGCCTCGACGCTCGATAAGGCAGTGGAGGAAATCAAACGCATTCAGCATGATGCCCGTGCCAGTGGCAGCCTCCCTCGTCCGCGCTGGCCGATGATCGTTCTAAATTCACTCAAGGGTTGGACGGGGCCAAAGTGGGTCGACGGCCTTCAGGTGGAAGGCACCTTTCGGGCGCACCAGGTGCCGCTCTCCGACCCAGCCACCCATCCCGAGCATCTCAAGCTGTTGGAAGACTGGATGAAGAGCTACCGACCGGAGGAACTCTTCGATGAGCAGGGCAGCCTGAAACCGGAACTAGTTGAGCTTGCTCCCAAGGGTGTACGACGCATGGGCGCCAATCCACACGCCAACGGCGGCATCCTCCTGCGCGATCTGCGGATGCCGGACTTTCGCGACTACGCCGTCTATGTGCCCGTGCCTGGAGTACCCGGCATCGGCGACACACACGTGCTCGGGCGATTCCTGCGCGATGTCATGAAGCTCAACGAGCCGCAGAGAAACTTCCGGGTCTTCGGTCCTGACGAGACGCTCTCCAACGGCCTGGAAGCCCTTTTTGAAGTAACCAAACGCCAATGGGACGCCGGGACCGTGGCGAACGACGAATTTCTCGCGCCTGCCGGGCGCGTCATGGAAATGCTGAGCGAACACCAATGCGAGGGCTGGCTCGAGGGTTACCTGCTCACGGGGCGGCATGGGCTCTTCAACTGCTACGAGGCGTTCATCCACATCATTGATTCGATGTTCAACCAGCACGCCAAGTGGCTGAAGATCACGGCGCATCTGCCCTGGCGGCGAAAGATCGCTTCGTTGAACTATCTTCTGGCCTCGCATGTCTGGCGCCAGGATCACAACGGCTTCACCCACCAGGATCCCGGCTTCATCGATCACGTCGTGAACAAGAAGGCTGAGGTCGTCCGGGTATACTTGCCGCCGGATGCCAATTGCCTGCTATCCGTGATGGATCACTGCCTCCGCAGCCGACACTACGTCAATGTCGTCATCGCCGGCAAACACCCGGCGCCGCAATGGCTGACGATGGACGCCGCCATCAAGCACTGCATCGAGGGCATCGGCATCTGGCCATGGGCGGGCAACGAAGGCGAAGCCGAGCCCGATGTCGTGATGGCATGCTGTGGCGACGTGCCCACGCTGGAGACGCTCGCCGCTGTCTCCATTTTACGCGAACATCTGCCTGAACTAAAAATCCGGGTGGTCAATGTCGTCGACCTCATGAGGCTCCAGCCGCAAATCGAGCACCCGCACGGGTTGAGTGACATGGATTTTGACGAACTCTTCACGAAGGACAAACCGGTCATCTTCGCCTTCCACGCCTATCCGTGGTTGATCCATCGACTGACCTACCGGCGCACCAACCACCATAACATCCACGTTCGCGGATACAAGGAAGAGGGCACCATCACCACACCGTTCGACATGACCGTGCTGAACGATTTGGACCGCTTCCACCTCGTCATGGACACCATCGACCGCTTGCCTCAGAGCGGCAACAAGGGCCACCATCTCAAGCAGAAGCTCCGGGAAAAGCTGATCGAGCATCGGCAATACATCGACAAACACGGCGAAGACATGCCGGAAATCCGGAATTGGCGATGGAGTGGAGAAAAGTCATGAACGACCCTGTCAACCCCGCGCGCCTCTACCTAGTCCGGCATGGCGAAACCGACTGGTCGCTCACCGGCCAGCACACCAGCCGCACGGATATTTCGCTGACCAAACAGGGCGACCGGGACGCGCTTTCGCTGGGAGACCGGTTGCGCACCGTCAGCTTCAGTCGGGTGTTCACAAGCCCGCGTCAGCGGGCACGGCGGACGTGTGCACTGGCGGGATTGACTCCCGTTGCCGAGATCGAACCAGACTTGGCGGAGTGGGACTATGGCGACTACGAAGGACGACGTTCCGTTGATATTTGCCAGGAGCGCCCGGACTGGAATCTATTTCGCGATGGTTGTCCACACGGTGAAATGCCCGCCCAAGTTTCCGATCGCGCAGATCGTCTCATCGCTCGTCTGCGTGGGATGCACGGCAACATCGCACTCTTCTCGCACGGCCAATTCGGATGCGTTCTGGCTGCGCGGTGGATCGGGTTGCCGCTGATCGAAGGGCCGCATTTCCTGCTCAGTACGACATCGTTGAGCATTCTCGGCTACGAGCCCCACCATCCCGCGGTCCCGGTTATTGCGCTTTGGAACGCCTCTTCACACGAAATGTTAGACCCGGCTTTCGCTCCAAACTTGGGCGATGCCAGGATCATGAAACGGCGAGCGATTGAACGATGGGAAAACGAAGGCGGAGAGATTCCACACAAGCAACGAAGCCGACCTTCGATGTCGGGCGCTGAGCAATGATACCCGACACCGATTTCCCAAGACTCTGCGACCCGGCGAATCCGGCCTCTCACCAATCACTATGAATACAACCCCATCACTCACCGGTACGCATCTGCGCACCTACAAGACAATCTTTCAACATCCGATCTCCCACAATCTCGGGTGGCAGGACGTTCACGCTCTGTTTCGCCAGCTCGGTCAAGTCGAAGAGGAACCTAACGGCAATCTAAAGGTGACGCGCAACGGACAAACCCTGGTCTTGCATCCGCCTCGGACAAAAGATGTCTCCGAGACGGACGAGGTCATGTCGCTGCGTCACTTTCTCGAGCGATCGGACACGCTACCGCCTGAGTCGCCTGAGCAAGAAGCGCATTGGCTGCTCGTGATCGACCACCACGAGGCGCGCATCTTCCGCTCGGAAATGCACGGCACGATCCCGGTGCAGATCCTGCCGCACAAGCCGGAAGACTACTTTCGCCATGCGCATAACTCGAAGGAAGTTTCGAGAGGCCAGGAAAAGCCGGACCCTAACAGTTTTTTTGAACCGGTGGCCAGAGTGCTTCAGGGTGCCGGTCAGATCCTGATCTTCGGCACGGGCACGGGCACGAGTAGCGAAATGGCGCAGTTCGTAGCGTGGGCGAAATCGCATCACCCGGAGCTGTCCGCGCGGATTATCGGTTCGCTGACCGTCGATGAGCATCATCTAACCACAGACCAACTCCTCGCCAAAGCACGGGAGTTCTACGCGAACATCAAGATATCTTGAAATCGAATCCAATACCGCTGTATCCGCTGCGCTTCGAGCCGATCTATCAGTATCGGATTTGGGGTGGTCGGCGTTTGGCCCACGTGCTCTCCGCGCCGCTGCCCGGCGATGGCCCGGTCGGCGAAGCGTGGCTGCTCAGCGACCGCGAGAACTTTCCCAGCGTCGTCGCCAACGGACCACTCAAAGGGCGCACCCTCGGCCAAGTGCTCGGGCAATCGCCCGAACCATTGCTGGGAAAATGGGCCGGACGCTTTCGCCGGTTCCCGTTGCTCCTAAAGTTTCTCGATGCGCGGGACACGCTCTCTGTCCAGGTGCATCCGTCTGACCGGCAAACGAAATATCTTCCCGCGGGCGAGAGCGGCAAAACCGAAGCATGGGTGGTGTTGGAGGCGGAACCCGCGAGCCGGATCTACGCCGGCCTGCGGCCAGGGGCAACCCCGGCGAAGCTGCGGCGGGCTATTGCCAACGGTACGCTGGCGGACCATCTTGTCGGCTTTACACCCAAGCCCGGTGACGCGGTTCTCATTCCCGCCGGGACGGTTCACTCGCTGGGTGGTGCGGTAGTTTTCGAAGTGCAGCAAAACAGCGACGTCACGTTTCGTCTTTACGATTGGAACCACGTGGACGCGAAGACCGGCAAGGGCCGCGCCCTGCAAATCGATGAAGCGATGGCCTGCATCGATTATGCCCAGGGGGCGGTCCTTCCGGTCGTGCCGATGGTGGAGACGCTGAAGCCGACCTTGCGCGAGCGGCTCTTTCATGGAAACCATTTTGGCGTGACGCGGGTCAGCGGAAAAGCGCCATTTACCGTCGGCGCCGCAGGTACGCCACGTGTGCTGGTGGGGCTCGCCGGCGACGGGAAGTTGGTGCATGCGGGCGTCAACTATTCCTTCGGAAAGGGCGACGTGCTGCTCCTGCCGGCCGTGCTCGGAGCGTGTCTTTGCCGGGCGCCAGGCGGCATAACTTTATTGGAGATTTCGCTGCCGGAGGGCGCTTGACCCGATGAAAAAGCTGATCGTCTTCGACCTGGATGGCACGCTCGCCGAAAGCAAATCCTCTCTCGACACCGAGATGGCCGCACTGCTGAGTACCCTTCTGGGCATCGTGAAGGTGGCCGTCATCTCCGGCGGTGCCTGGCCGCAATTCGAAAAGCAAGTTCTCGCCAATCTTCCCCACGACGAACGTCTGAAGAATTTGTCTCTCCTTCCTACGTGTGGCACTCAGTTTTACCAATTCGCGGCGGACTGGAACAGAATCTATTCGGAAGACTTCACCGCTGAGGAAAAGGAAAAGATTATCGGTTCGTTGCAGCAGGTAAGCGACGATTCGGGATTCAAACTCAAAAAAATCTGGGGAGAGGTTATTGAAGACCGGGGAAGCCAGATTACTTTCTCCGCGCTAGGGCAGCAGGCTCCCATCGAAGAAAAGAAAAAGTGGGACGTTGATTTCAGCAAGCGGAAGAAGATGAAAGAGCGGCTCGATCAGCTCATCCCGGAGTTTTCCGTGCGCCTTGGGGGCACGACCTCCATTGATGTCACCAAGCATGGTATCGACAAGGCCTACGGGATTAGAAAACTCCGGGACACCCTTGGCATTGCCATCGACAAGATGATTTTTATTGGGGATGCCTTGTTTCCCGGTGGGAACGACTATCCGGCCAAAGAAGCAGGCGCTCCGTCTATCCAGGTCAGAGATCCTAACGAGTCGAAACGGGTGATTGAAGCGATCATCGCTTGTTTGGATGGCGCTCGACCTAACAAATCTGGTCAGGAGCAAAGTCCATGAGCGCCTTTCAATTGCGGCGCCTGGGCGTCATCATGCAGCCCGAACCAGGGAATCCGCACGAAGTCGAAGGCACCCTGAATCCGGCAGCCGTACGTGGTCCGGATGGCGGACTTTACCTGTTTCCGCGGCTCGTGGCGCGGGGCAATTATTCGCGCATCGGTATCGCCCGGGTTCGATTTAATGACAATGGCGACCCATGCGGAGTCGAGCGGCTTGGGATCGCGCTCGAGCCGGAAGCGGATTACGAGCGACGGCCCAACGGCGGCGGCGGCTGCGAGGATCCGCGGATCACGTTTGTGGAACCGCTGCAGCATTATGTGATGACTTACACGGCCCTTTCGCCACGCGGACCCCGGATTGCCCTGGCGATGTCGGAGGATCTGTTCCGCTGGGAGCGTATCGGGCTGGCGACGTTTGAGCCGTATCAGGGCATCGATTTCGTCAACGTGGATAATAAGGACGCAAGCATCTTCCCCGTCGCCATTCCCAACCACGCTGGGAAAATGCAACTGGCCATGCTCCATCGCCCCCTTTTTCCCGGCACTCGTCCGGAGGAAACCGCCTGCCAGGGCGCCCGCCGATGGGTGGATCTCAATCTTGAAAGCATCTGGATTTCCTTCTGCCCGATGCCCCCGGAGAGTCTCGAACCGCATCGCCCCGGCTTGTTCAATTCGCATCACCGGCTGGCGACTCCGGTTTCGCCTTGGGAGATGCTCAAAATCGGCGGCGGCACCCCACCCGTCCTCACGCGGCACGGCTGGATGATCCTTTACCACGGCGTCAGCAAAAGCGCGGAACCGGGAAAAGACGGGCGCCAGCTATGTTACTCGGCCGGGGTCATGGTGCTTTCCAAGGAGCATCCGCGCAGCATCCGCTATCGGTCGCCCGAACCGGTGTTGACACCGGCGTCGCCGGAAGAGCTCCGGGGGACAATCGCCAACGTCGTCTTCCCGACCGGTATCGATCGGCGCGACGATCTCGGCACACCAGACCGTTTCGACGTTTACTATGGAATGGCGGACAGCCGCATCGGCGTCGCCCGCCTTGACGTGCCGGAACACCTGCCTTCCGGGGCACCTGCTGACGCTGCTGACCAAATGTCCGACATCTGGCCGGTGGTAAAAAACATTTCGGCCAATCATCACGAGGGAAGGATAGGAGTATGAAGGAGGGAGCAAATCTCGGTGCGGTCGTGTCGGTGCGCGGCAGCGTCGTGGATGTCCGGTTCGAGGAGCATTTACCGCCGATTCACTCCGTGCTGCGTGCGGGAGAGAAGGGGCGAATTGTCATCGAAGTGCTGGCGCAGCGGGATGCGCATCATGTCCGCGGAATCGCACTGACGCCCACGCAGGGTCTTGCGCGCGGCATGGCCGTGGAAGACACGGGTGGCCCGCTCAAAGCGCCGGTCGGCAAAGGGATTCGCTCGCGGATGTTCGATGTGTTCGGCCATGCCATCGACCACGAAGCAGCGTTGTCTGATGTCCAGTGGCGGTCCGTGCATCGGGCTCCGCCGCCGCTGGCCCGACGTTCCACCAAGTCGGAAATCTTTGAAACGGGCATCAAGGCCATCGACGTGCTCGTGCCGCTGGAGCGTGGCGGCAAAGCGGGACTTTTCGGCGGGGCCGGTGTGGGCAAGACGGTCTTGCTCACCGAAATGATCCATAACATGGTTGGGCACCACGAGGGAGTCAGCATTTTTTGCGGCATCGGCGAGCGTTGTCGCGAAGGCGAGGAGCTTTACCGCGATATGAAGGCCGCGGGCGTGTTGCCGAATATGGTGATGATCTTTGGCCAGATGAACGAGCCGCCCGGCAGCCGGTTCCGCGTGGGTCACGCCGCGCTGACAATGGCCGAGTATTTCCGCGACGATGAACACCGCGATGTCCTCCTGCTCATCGACAACATTTTCCGTTTCATCCAGGCCGGGATGGAGGTATCGGGATTGATGGGACAGATGCCGTCGCGCCTGGGCTATCAGCCGACGATGGGCACGGAGCTGGCAGGATTGGAAGAGCGCATCGCCAATACCGATACCGGCGCCATCACGTCCATTCAGGCGGTGTATGTGCCGGCGGACGATTTCACCGATCCGGCGGCGGTGCACACATTCTCGCATCTCTCCGCGTCCATCGTGCTCTCGCGCAAGCGGGCCAGCGAAGGGCTGTTCCCCGCCATCGACCCGCTGCAATCCAGTTCCAAGATGGCCACGCCGGGCATCGTGGGCGAACGGCATTACGCTTTGGCGCAAGAGATACGTCGGACGCTCGCGCAATACGGAGAACTCAAGGACATCATTGCCATGCTGGGACTGGAGCAGCTTTCGCCGGAAGACCGTAACGTGGTGGTCCGCGCCCGCCGCTTGGAACGTTTCCTTACCCAACCCTTTTTTACAACCGAACAGTTCACCGGCCTCAAAGGAAAGCTCGTGGGTCTCAAGGACGCGCTGGACGGTTGTGAGCGAATCCTGCGCGATGAATACAAGGATTTCCCGGAGGGCGCGCTCTATATGATCGGAGCAATTGGCGAAGCGAAGGGAAAAGCGAAACCCGGCCAACCTACGGTCCCGGCGAAACCTTCCGCCAAGGTCGAGCACGCGGCCACGTCTCATGAATCTTAAGGTTCTCCTGCCGTTTCAAATATTCGCCGAGAAAACCGGCGTGTCACGCATTGTGGCGGAAACACGCGGGGGTTCGTTCGGACTTCTGCCCCGCCGGCTCGATTGCGTGGCGGCACTCACGCCCGGAATCCTGATCTACGAAACCGAAGCGGAGGGCGAGGTATGCGTGGCCGTGGATGAAGGGGTGCTGGTCAAGACCGGCCCGCACGTGCTCGTTTCCGTGCGTCGCGCGCTGGGTGGGGCAGATCTCGGCCAATTGCGTGATTTGGTGGAGCGGGAGTTTCTGACCCTGGACGAGCGCGAGCAGAGCGTGCGCATGGTGATGACGAAGCTGGAGACGGGATTCCTGCGTCGCTTCGCGACTCTTCATCATGAATAACGCGCCGAACGAAAAGGCATCGAAAGAGGGGTCAACCTTTGCCGTGCGGGTCGGCGAGAAGGCGGCGCGCAAGCTGAAGGCGCGTCGTCGCTCCGCGTCGGGCGTCTGGTTTGGCTTGGGCATGATGGGCCTGATCGGCTGGTCGGTGGTCGTTCCCACGTTGCTCGGCGCGGCGCTTGGCATCTGGTTGGACAAGCATCATCCCGGCAGCCATCCCTGGACACTGGCGTTGTTAGTCGCCGGGCTCACGCTAGGCTGCTTCAACGCCTGGCATTGGGTGGCCAAGGAAGAAAAAGCCATGCGGGAAGAACAGGAGGATAACGATGAATGAAACGCTGACACTGGCGCTGGCCTGGGTGGTGGGGGCGGTGCTCGGCGCCGTATTCTTTGGCGGCCTTTGGTGGACGCTGCGCAAAGGTGTCGCGTCGAAACAGCCGGCACTTTGGTTCTTCTGCAGCCTGATGTTGCGGATGAGCATCGTCTTGCCCGGCTTTTATTTTGTCGGGCGTGGTCATTGGCAGCGGCTGCTGCTTTGTTTGCTGGGATTTATCACGGCGCGCCTGGCCGTGACGTGGCTGACACGACCGTCGGTTGGAAACCAACCGGCACAGGAGGCCAGCCATGCGCCTTAGTCCCGATCAGATGATTTTCTGGCAGCATGGGTTTCTCAAACTCAACGGCACCATTGTCTTCACGTGGGGAATCATGCTCGTGCTGGCTGTCGGTTCAAAACTCGTCACGCGCCATCTCTCCACCGGTCTCGATCGTTCGCGCTGGCAAAACCTTCTCGAAATCGTTGTCACCGCGATCACCAAACAAATCCAGGAAGCCGGCCTTCGCAACCCGGAGAAGTACCTCGGCTTTCTGGGCACGCTCTTCCTCTTCGTAGCAATAGCCAGCCTCTGCACCGTCCTTCCCGGTTACGAGCCGCCGACGGGCTCACTCTCGACAACCGTAGCGCTGGCGCTGTGTGTGTTTGTGGCCGTGCCGCTTTTCGGTATCGGAGACCAGGGCCTGCGCGGCTACCTCAAGTCCTACGCGGAGCCGACGGTCATCATGCTGCCGTTTAACATTATCAGCGAAATTTCCCGGACGCTGGCCCTGGCTGTCCGGCTATTCGGCAACATGATGAGCGGGGCGATGATTCTCGGTATTCTGTTGACAATCACACCCTTCATTTTTCCGGTCTTCATGACGGCGCTCGGTCTTCTGACCGGCATGGTGCAGGCCTACATCTTTAGCATCCTGGCGGCGGTCTACATCGCCGCCGCCACGGGCACTCGCAAATCCAAGCCGAACCAAACGCCCACGACTTGAAATAACCAAAGGTAATATCATGGATAACATCACCCTCATCGCCATCGCTTCAATCGTTACCGCCGGCCTCACGACTGGTTTCGGCTGCATGGGACCGGCGCTTGGCGAAGGGCGCGCGATCTCGACCGCGCTCACTTCGCTGGCGCAACAACCCGACGCCTCCGCCACGATCACCCGAACGTTGTTTGTCGGTTTGGCGATGATCGAGTCCACGGCCATCTATTGCTTCGTGGTATCAATGATTCTCCTTTTCGCCAACCCGTTCTGGAACCACGTCATCGCCCAAACGGCGGGAAAGTAACTCATGCTCATCGATTGGTTCACCGTCGGCGCGCAGACGCTCAATTTTCTCATCCTCGTGTGGCTGATGAAGCGCTTCCTTTACCAGCCCATCCTCCACGCCATCGACGCGCGGGAGAAACGAATCGCCACGGAACTCGCGGACGCCGACGCGAAAAAGGCCGAGGCCCAAAAGGAGCGCGACGAGTTCCAGCGCAAGAACGAGGAGTTCGACAAGGAGCGCGCCACGCTCCTCAGCAAGGCCACCGAAGAAGCAAAAGCAGAACGCCAGCGGCTTCTCGACGAATCACGCAAGACGGCCGATGCCGCGAGTTCGCAGCGACAGGAAACGCTGAAGAACGACGCCCTGAACCTGCATCAAGCCCTCAGTCGCCGGACCCAGCAGGAAGTGTTTGCCGTCGCTCGAAAGACGCTCGCGGATCTCGCCACGGCCAGTCTGGAAGAGCGCTTCGGCGACGTGTTCGTCCGCCGGTTGCGCACAATGGACGGCCCGGCGAAAGCGGGCCTCGCCGAAGCCTTGAAGACAGCGTCCGATCCCGCGCTGGTGCGGAGCGCGTTTGACCTGCCCGCGGAGCAACGCACGACGATCCAAAATGCGCTCAACGAAACCTTCTCGGCCGACATTCGCGTGCGGTTTGAGACCAAGCCCGACCTGGTCTGCGGGATCGAATTCACCACGAACGGACAGAAGCTAGCCTGGAGCATCGCGGATTACCTCGCGTCGATGGAAAAGGGTGTCAGCGAATTGCTTCAAGAGAAGGACAAACCGGAAGCCAAGGCCGAGCCCATGCCAAACGGGTCATGACCGCCGCACCGGAAAGTTTGCAGAGCGTCTTCGACCGCGCGTTTGCTGGAATCAGCGAAGCGACGGGAGCCTTCGCGCCGCAACTGACGCCGCGCGAGGTGGGCACGATTACGAATGTTTCCACCGGCATCGCCAAGATCTCCGGCCTGCCCAGCGTGGGCTTTGAGGAGTTGGTCCAGTTTCCCGGCGGGGTGTTTGGTATCGCGTTCAACGTGGACAAGGATGAAATCGGCGTGGTGTTGCTGGGCGATTATGAGCTTTTACACGCTGGCGATGAAGTCGAGCGCACGGGGCGGGTCATGGACGTGGCCGTGGGCGATGGGCTTCTGGGGCGGGTCATCGATCCTCTCGGTCAACCTCTCGATAGCAAAGGATTGGTGGCTGCCGGAAAACGCCTCCCGATCGAACGGCCCGCCGCGCTCATCATGGATCGGGCGCCCGTCACCGTGCCGCTTCAGACCGGCCTCAAGGTCATCGATGCGCTCATTCCGATCGGGCGCGGACAGCGCGAGCTGATCCTCGGTGACCGGCAGACCGGCAAAACAGCCATTGCGATCGATACCATCCTCAATCAGCGCGGCCAGAATGTCGTGTGTGTCTATTGTGCCATCGGCCAGCGGGCCTCGGCCGTGGCGAAGACGGTGGCCATCCTGCGGGAAAAAAGCGCGCTGGATTACAGCGTCGTAGTCGTCACCGAGGGCAACGATCCACCCGGGCTGGCCTACATCGCTCCTTACGCCGCGACCAGCATTGCGGAGTATTTTATGGAAGCCGGGCGCGACGTGCTGATCGTCTATGACGACCTCACGCAACACGCGCAGGCCTATCGCGAGCTTTCCCTCCTGCTCCGGCGGCCTCCCGGACGCGAAGCCTTCCCTGGCGACATCTTTTATATTCATTCGCGGTTGCTGGAACGGGCGACCCGATTGGGCAAGGAACGCGGGGGCGGCTCGCTCACGGCCCTGCCGATCATCGAAACTGAAGCGCAGAATATTTCCGCCTACATTCCGACAAACCTGATTTCCATTACGGACGGGCAGATCTATCTCTCGCCGTCGCTGTTCGAATTGGGCGTCTTGCCCGCGGTCGATGTCGGCAAATCTGTTTCGCGCGTCGGCGGCAAGGCGCAATGGGCCGCCTACCGCGCGGTGGCGGGCGACCTCAAGCTCGCCTACGCGCAGTTCGAGGAACTCGAGACCTTTGCCCGGTTCGGCGCCCGCCTGGACGAGAGCACGCGCAAGATCATCGAGCATGGACGACGAATCCGCGCCTGCCTCAAGCAACCGGAATTGGCCCCGGTTTCCGTGGCCGCGCAAATCACCGTGCTGCTCGCGTTGACTGCGGAACTCTTTGACCCGATACCGCTTGACAAGATGACGGATGCCGAGCACGCCGTGCGCGAAGCTGCCAAGAGCGTCCCGGCGGAAGTATGTGCGCGCTTCGAGAGCGCCGCACAATTGAATGACGAGGATCGTAAGACCGTTGTCGACATCGCCCGCAAATCGCTCCTTCGATTTCTGCCCAGTCCGAAGGCCGCTCCCAAGGAGAAGTCGTGAGCGATACCACGGGGAGCCTGCTCCGGCAGATCAGGAGTGCCGGAGACCTCCAGTCCGTCGTGCGCACGATGAAAGTGCTGGCGGCTTCGAGCATCGGGCAATACGAGAAGTCGGTGCGCGCGCTGGCCGAGTACTATCGGACCGTGGAACTGGGGTTGAGCGCATGCTTTCGCGAGAGCGGACCCGCTGCCCTGATGCAGAAACGGAAGGGGGAAACCGCCGCGGGGACGATAGGCGCGATTGTGTTCGGTTCCGACCAAGGACTGGTGGGCCAGTTCAACGACGTAGTGGCCGACTATGCGATCAAGACACTCGCCGCGCTGCCTGGCAGCCCTCAAGTCTGGGCCGTTGGGGAGCGCGTGCAGGCACGTCTAGCGGACGCGGGCCTGCCGATCATGGGGCGGTTTCCCGTGCCGAATTCCGTCCAGGCTATTACCCCGCTGGTCGGGCAAATTCAGATCGAAAGCGAAGCGCATCGAGCCAAAGGCGAATATGCGCGGGTTTATGTCTTCCATAACCGTCCGCAATCCGGAGCGCTCTACGAGCCTGTCAGCCAGCGCTTGTTGCCGCTGGATGCGCCATGGCAGCAAGGACTGGCCAAAGTCCGCTGGCCCACCGGAAACCGGCCAGAGGTCATGTGCGGTGGCGACGCGACGCTGCGTGCCCTCGTCCGCGAATATCTTTTCATCTCGCTCTTCCGGGCGTGCGCCGAGTCCCTCGCGAGCGAAAACGCGAGCCGCCTGGCGGCGATGGAACGTGCCGACAAAAACATCGACGAATTGCTGGAGAATCTCCACGGCGCCTTCCACCGCTTGCGCCAGAGCGGCATCGACGAGGAACTTTTCGACGTGATCTCCGGCTTCGAGGCGCTGACGTAACGGGCAACAAGAAAGACTATTCGACCCTTCAATTCCTCACATGATTTTTGCAGGAGCAGGTGGAGGAGGAAAATACTATCTTGGACATCATTGACCGACTCCGTCTCGCGGGCGACAGTGCGGCGGCCTTGCTGCACCTCGATAATGAAGCCACCAAAAGTGTGACGATGAGTGATGCGCAGTCAGGCAAGAAACCAAGCCAGCCCACCCCCTGACCAGGCCCGAGGACGCACAGGAGTACCGCAATTAAAGATGTCAAAATCCACCACTGAAAAAATCGTTATTTTCGAGCCTCAGGCAGATGAGTTAAAGAACGCATTGGACGGCAGGGATGTATCGCCGGAATTGGTTCAATTCCTCAAAAATCTGCTCAAGAGCAAGAAGTGGGCGCGTAAAATCAATATCCCGTCGGATTACAACGATGTGGCAGCGGTGCTCGTCTTCAGCACGACTCTCAAAGAAGGCGGATTGGAAATCTTTAGTGAACTTCACGTCTTTTTCAGTGGAAAAATTATGGTGGAAAAATGGCAGGTTGTCGGAGAATCAGAGCGAACATCCCTCTTGCCGAAGGAAGTTTTTCGCGCAATTGACATTAACAAAGTCCGGGTTGAAGGGCGGGAAGTGACCATCGAATTCAGCGTGCCAATGATCGGTGGAAATAGCACCACTCTTACGAAAACATTCAACTTTTCCGTGGAAGACCCTGAAGTGCGAATAGTTCCGCACCCCCTCCTTGAACACCCGTCAATGGCCGTCGATGATCAACCGGCATCATCCCCGGCGACGAGCTGAGGATCTCAGTGGACGCTGAATGCGTTTCTGGATGAACACCCCGGTATCAATCCTGCGTCTAAAGGTGTAGGCGGCAGCAGTGCGAATCTGCGGAACTCGGCAATAAACCGAGCGAGGTTCAATGCCTCAGCCGCCGACAATTTCTTGCTCGGCTTTGATCTTTCCTAAAACTTCAAGAGACAGAGGAGCAGTGCGGCCCAGAAACACAAGCCACACACTGAACCAGATTGAGAGAGCCGACTTGGGGAAAGTGTATTTTCAGCCGATGGCAGATGTAGAGAACGAGGATCGCGCCGAGGGTGGAGAAAATGAGGCCGGCGGGATGAAATCGTTCGTTTGCCGGGCGCGAAAAGATGTGGGTAATGGCACCGCCGAGAATTGATCCGATGATGCCCAGCACAATCGTCCAGAAAAGCGTCATGTGCGCGTGCATCACCGATTTCGCAAGAAGTCCTGCGATCAGCCCAACGAGAATATACCAGATGAAGTGAAACATATTTTCTTACGTAGTTTGGACGACGACGAGGATGGCCTTGGGTGGATCGATTAGCCAGACTTTTCGCGTCGTACGTCGTCGCCTGTCATAGCCGCACGCTATCGCACGTTTGAGGATAAGCCGACATCGTCAGTGTGCAACCCTCCCATTTGCATGGACCCATAGCCGTACGCTATGGCTCAGATGCGAACAAGATATTGGCCCGATTCACTCTTGAAGAGGACTACTTACATTGCTGGAACGTTGCCAATATGAACCCACAACCACTTTCTCCTGATTTGGCGTCCCGTGTGCGTCACTCGATCGAGAGGTGCGGCTACTGCATTTTCGGCCCGGACGAAATGGAAAGACTGTTTTCCGGTGTTCAAGGAAATCATTCGGCAAGAATGCGAGTTTTGGGTGCCTTCGCTGAGGCGTGTGGAGTTGAAATGGAGACAACTCCACATCTGAAGTCAGCGCGATTTGTGAAACCGAAAAGCGAATCGGCACATCATTTGAGTCGTCAAACAGCATGAAAGGACAAACCAAAATGGCTGACGAGTTGAAATTGGACATTCCGTTGTCGCCATATGAATTCGGGCGATGGGTATTTCATAATCAAAGGGCGCTCCAGAAATTAACGGCTAACGGACCAGTGAAACCGTGGCAGCTTGCCTTCTTTGCTGGTTGGGAGTCGTTCCTGCGCCAAGCCGATAAGCAATTCCGATTACCTTCAATTTCGTCTTTACCGGACTATTGCCGCTCCCAAGCCGCTGCCGCAAAAGGCGCGAGATCAACTCTCGTTCAAAACGAGAACACCCACTCCCATCTTTTCCCCAAAGGCGATCTCTGATTCATCTCGTCGCCGCACTCGCATTATTCGCGCCGTCCTGGCCCTCCTTGGCCTTTCATTATCGCTGCTGCTGTTCTTTTTGCCAGCCATTGAGAAAACTTCCTTTCGGTGCGCGCACAAAGTCGGCCAGCCGCGTCTCAGTGCTGGGGACCAAACTCAAATCCAAAATATGCCCAACAAGATCCCAGCCAAACCACTTCGGGAAAAGATCGAAGATGCGATCGCTGAAGAGCATGATCTGCTACAGCCCGGTGATTCGGTGCAAACCGTCAGCGACAAGATGGTGGCGCTCGATACAAACGTGCTCCCCGTGTCCGAGGGAGGCCGCCTCGTTGGATTGGCCGATGTGCCTAATCCCGGGCTCGAAGCGTCCTCCTACGGGCACGATCCGAAAACCACTCGCATTTCGGAAACGATGAATCGCGACATCGTGTTTTGTTATGAGGACGACGATTGCGCCGGAGCATTGCGCAAAATGGAGGAGCGTAAGTTGTCGCATTTGCCGGTCGTAGATCGCGAAATGCGGATTGTCGGGTTGGTGGCGCGCGACGACTTGAGCACTCGCGTCAGAAAGGCGATCACGGATCATACCCTGGTGGGAACGGTGGGGGTATGAGGGCATCGATGGGTCTGCACCCAATCGATCTGCCGGAAGATTCGAATGCAACATTGTAGTCGGCGAAGTGATTGAAGTATTGACGGTGGTTCGTCTTACGGTCTGCACAGACGCCGTTTGCTGCGGCTATAAGGCCGCCAGATACGTCGAGAAGTTCGAACGCAAGAAACGACACATCGTATCGAGCCTATCGATCCCGCACCTTGTTCTCATAGCGTCTCTCAGGTCTTTTATGAGCCGTCGCCCGCGCATTCTTTGACGTGATCTTGTGCCCTTTTGCATTTGCAGACGCCGGGGCCGGCGCTCACATGCTGCGCGCAAGATCCTTCACGATCTGAATGTAGTCCTGGAGCGGCTTCGACGGATTGTCGGCGCGCCACGCGATGGTCGATGCGCCGGCTGTCGAGTGCCTGGAATTGTTCGTCACTTCTCATGTCGAAAAGGTTCAGGGCTACGCTTTGGCAGAGCTTGCGGAAGGCGCCGAGGGTGGCCGGGAGCAGTGCATAATGGATATTGGCGACGTAGCCGATATTGAGCTGGGAACTTTCGCCGCGCTGCATGCGCTGCACGGTGGCGACGCTCTCGGCGCACATCGCAAGCAGTTTTTTGGCGTCGAAGAGGAAGGCGCGCCCTTCACCGGTCAGGTTGATGCGGTTGTGCGCCCGGTTCAGCAAGCGAACCCCGATTTCGTCCTCAAGATTGCGTACCTGGCGGGTGAGTGACGGCTGGGCGAGGCGGAGCTTTTGAGCGGCTTTGGTAAAGCTCAATTCGTCGGCGACAACGATGAAGTTCCGCAGGTGACGTAGCTCCACGGGCTGCGGAGAAGCCGGCACGAACCAGCACTTTAGCGTCAGGCCGTCGCTAGTCCTGGTGTCGAAGGCAGTGAACGCAAGATTCTCTTTCAGTGGCGTGTCCCCGGGCGCCGCCGGGTTGTAATGGGTGCGACTCGGCACGACGAACATGCGGGGGAGGACCATTTCCACCATGAGAACGGTACCGACGAGCACGGCCAATAAAATGGCCACGGCGGCAATAAGCGTCCATTTTCGGACCCTGGACGTGGAACTGCCCATCGGGCATCCTGTCGAATTCGTCACCGGGACGGGGAGCGCAGGCATATCAAAGTTTCGCTGCCTTTCGCCTGAATGGAAGCGCGGGGACGATCAAAGCACATGCCATGATTGCCCTTTCCTTGCCGCGAGGGTGTACTTGGTCCGGGTCGAACTACGGCCGAAAGTGCTAATGCCAGTGCCAACCCAGTGCCAACGAGTGCCAAAAATAACGCCCTTTTCGTGTCATTTTGCGTCAGTATGCGCGGGAATGGGAATCGCCTAAAAACCCTGTGTTTATCAGCATTACAGAGTAAATCTGTATCATTTTGAATGGCTGCCTCACTAGGATTCGAACCTAGACAAAGTGATTCAGAGTCACTTGTGCTACCATTACACTATGAGGCAAAAGGCGCGGGGGGACGGGGAAAATATGGCACGACACGGGGTTGTAAATCAATTTTTCCCGGAACGTTTTGCGAGGGCCACCGCTCCGCGCCCACAATACCGGCTTCAATTCGGCGACTTTCGTGGTTATTCTCGTGAGCAACTCTTTCACCCCCGCTCACCGATGAAAATACCGAACCGTTTCCTCCCGATTTTTGCCCTCGTCATTGCTTGCTTCCTCCAGGCCGGCGGCTCGACCGCATGCGCGGACGACGAAAAGGTCGACGCCGGTCCGCCCCCGACGCCTGAGGAGGCCAAGGCGGTCGAAGAGCTGTCCAAACGAGGGGTCCGGGCGGACCAGCTCGCGAGCGGCATCAATTGGCGCTACGTCAATTTCCGCGGGGCGGACAAGCCGGACGGCGCGCTTTATGAGCAGCTCAAGTCCATCCCCAGCATCGTGGAACTGAGCCTGGCCGGCATGCAGTTCGCGCCGGCCGATCTGGCCAATGTCTCGGGCCTCAAGAATCTCTCCGTTCTCAATCTCTCGAAAACGAACGTGACCGACGAAGGTCTGGCCGCGGTCGAGAACCTGGACAAACTCTCCTCGCTCAATCTTTTTTCCACCGGCATCACCGATGCCGGGCTGGATCATCTCTCGCACTTGAAAAGCTTGCGCCGCCTGTACCTGGCGGAAACAAAGGTCACCGACGCCGGGGTGGAGACGCTCAAGAAGTCGCTGCCCGAGGCGCAGATCAATCGCGGCGCGGAGTTGCCACCACCACCCGCACCGGCTCCCGCGCCCAAGCCCGCGGAGGACAAACCGGCACCCCCGGCTCCCAAGCCGGAAGAGAAGAAGCCCGAACCTGCGCCTCCTCCCAAGCCTCCCGAAGAAAAGCCGGCGCCGCCGGCTCCCAAGCCAGAGGAAAAGAAACCCGAAGACAAGAAACCGGAGCCACCGGCTCCGAAGCCCGAGGAGAAAAAGACGGAAGAGCCGAAAGGATGAAGAGAAAGTGAGCCTTCGGCTGTAGGAACGGAGATGAGTCGGCGTGGAGCCAAGACTCTTCATCCTTCCGCCTTCATCCTTTTCCTATTCGCGGGCCGCAGCGGCGACCGCATTCGCAGCCAGATCGCGAGGATGCGGCTGCGCGGCGCGCGCGGGGAGTGAAGTCAGCACCACACAAATGGTGTCCGTACGCGGGTCGGCCCAGGCGATTGTCCCGGTGGATCCCGTATGGCCAAAAGTCTCTTCCGAACACCCCGGACTGCCGGCCGCTGCGCCAACACTGAACCCCAAACCGCGCGGAGTCAGTCCGACTGGGTTGTGGTTCTTGACCATCAGCCGTGCTGTTTCCGGTTTGACGACCACTCCCGTCGGATTCAAGAACTCGGCGAGAAATCGCGCGAGGTCCGGCGCCGAGACGTGCGCACCTCCCCAGGGCGCCCCCAGTTTTCGCCAATAGAGACTGTTCCAATCCCAATCCTTCGCGTTGGGATCGCCACCGCCCGCCTCCGGCGCAGCTCGTTCCGTTTGACACGGCACCATATCTTCGAGCTTGAACCGCCCAAGCCCTTGGGCCGAGTGCTCCATCTGGAGCGGCCGGAACACGGTCTCATTCACGAGTTTCAGGATATCGGTCCCGCTGAGGAGTTCCGCCACGCGCGAGGCCAGCAGAATCGCCATGCTCGAATACTGATACTTGGAACCGGGGACGAATTGCAGCGGCGTGTGCATCACCTCATCGGCAAACTCCGCGAGCGAGGCGTGCTTCTTCCGTAGTTCGTCATTGGCCGGCAACTGGTCCGGCAGTCCTGAGACGTGCGTCAGCAAATGTTGCATGGTCACCTCCTCACGATGGTCGCCGTTGAACTGCGGAAGGAACTTCTTCAGCGGGTCGTCCAATTTGAATTCGCCGCGATCGTAGAGAGTCATCAAGGCCGTGACCGCGATCGGCTTCGAGATCGATCCGAGCAGGAACATCGCTTGTTCGTCTCGAGCCTGGCCGAATGCGCGGGCGAAAGAGGCTTCTCGTTGACGGACGTGCAGCACCGCCGCGGCCACCTCCCCTTCGGCAATGGCGCGGGCGAGAACGGCGGCCGCCTCGTCCAACCGCTCCTGTTGCAACGCGGCCGAAACTGGATTTGCAAAGCCAGCCGCCAGGCCGCCTTGAATGAAAGTGCGTCGGGTCATCCAGGCAGCCTATACACCTTAGTTGTCCTTGTCTTTCCCCTTGACATATTCCTTGGGCAGCGTCGCCACCCAGGCCTCCACCTTCGCCAACAGTGCCTTCACTACCTCCAGGTTCGCCGCAGCGAGGTTGTGTTGCTCGCCGGGGTCCGCCGGAATGTCGTAAAGCTCCTTTTCCCCGCGCTTCTTCGTCGGCACGAGCAGCTTCCACTGCCCATCGCGTATTCCCGCCTCGCTGCCCACCGCACTGGTCTTCCACATCAGCGGTTTCTTCCGCACGTGTTCCCCGCCCAGCCACGCGTCCGACGTGTCCTCGCCGTCGAATTCCTTCGCGTCGATCTGCGTCCCCGTGAGCGCGCAGAGCGTGGGCAGCCAGTCCGCGCCACTGATCACCGATTTCTCATCGACGCGGCCCGACGGCACATGCCCTGGCCAGCGTACGAGGAAGGGCACGCGCACCCCGCCTTCGTAGGTCGCGAATTTTCCACCCCGCAGACCGCCCGTGTATCCCATGGCGCTCAGGCGCTCCGCAGAGTTGTCCACGACGGGTGCGCTGGGATTTTTCCGCCGCCGCTTCTTGTTATCGGAGTCCTCCTCCACGGAGTCGCGAATATCGCCGGGGCCCTGATCGCTGGAAAAGACCACGATCGTCTTCTCGCGCAGCCCGAGTTCATCGAGGCGCCGGAGCAATCGGCCGATGTCGTCGTCCATCGAGTTGATTTCCGCGAGATAAGCGCGCATGTGCTCGTTCACATCACCACCGCGCTTTTTGCACGCGGCAAACTTCTCATCCATCGGCGGCAGGAACTTCGATTCATCGACCACGACATCCTTGAATTTATCGATGTAAGACTGGGGCGGATTGATCGGGTGGTGCGAGATGTGACTCCACACATTCAAATAGAACGGAGCGTCCTTGTGCTCCTCGACGAATTTGATCGCCGCGTCGTAGATGTGCGCGTCGCGCCCGCGCTCACCCGAGAGCCGCCGCAGGTGGGCGTCTTCGTTGTCCGTCACATCAATGCCGTAAATACCCGGTTTTTCCTCCGGCCCGATGTGCCACTTGCCCACGTGCCCGGTCGCGTAGCCCTGCTTCTTGAGCAGTTCGGTGATCGTCACGTGGCCGGCAAAACCGCCTACGGCCGGATACGTCGGATACGACGCCGGCCAGCGGCTCGTCATCAACCCTGTCCGTGCCGGGCAGCACGTAACTCCCGTCGCATAGAACTGTTGAAACCGCGTGCCATCCTTCGCCAGGGAGTCGACATTCGGCGTTCGTGCGTAGGGATGCCCGTAGCACCCAAAGTCCGCAAACGCCGAATCGTCCGCGAGGATGAAAACGATATTCGGCTTCGTCTGCACCGCGGCTGGGGTCTCGGCCGCGCGCAAGGCCAGCGAGGCGAGCAAGGTCAAGGTGAAGACAAGCGATTTCATGGGCATGGGGTGGAAAGCATTCGCGCCGTTTCGCAAGCGACCCGGTACGACAGTAACAGCGCTCGCCGCGCCGCTTAGGACACTGTCTCGCGCTGGCTGTGCGTCGTCGCTCGGCAGATTTCCGGCCCTGCGGCCAGCCGCACCAGCACCTCACGCAGAGTCTCTGCGGCCACCGGCTTGACGATGTGCTCGTTGAAGCCCGCGGCTTGAGTGCGCGCGAGGTCGCTTTCCATGCCGTAGCCGCTCATCGCCACCGCGGGGATGGCGGAAGTCTGGCGCAACCTGGCGACCACATCAAAACCAGACCCATCGGGCAGGCCCAGGTCGCTCAGCAAAACGTCGAACGCCCCCTCGTCCAGGGCACGGTACGCTTCCGCCACGGTGGTTGCAATGGTCACCGTATGACCCCAATGCTTGATCAGGCAGCCGAGGATGCGGCGCGTGTCTTCATGATCCTCGACCAACAGCACGCGCAGCGGACGCGCCGGCAAAGCCGCCTCACCCATCCGCGGCTGAACTTCCGCGGCCACCACACCGGGCGCCAGGGTCGGCAACTCGACCGTCACGGTCGTGCCCTGCCCCGGTCCGTCACTGCGCGCGGAAATCGAGCCGCCATGGGCTTCCACCAACCCCTTGGCAATGCTCAGCCCCAATCCCAGTCCTCCGAATCGCCGCGCCTTGCTCGCCTCGCCCTGCCGGAACGGTTCAAAAATCTGCGGCAGCACTTCCGGCGCGATGCCGATCCCGGTATCTGTCACGATGACGCGGACCTTCTCCTCTGCCGTCTCGTTGTGGATCCGGACGTGCCCTCCTGCGGGCGTGAACTTCGCGGCGTTCGTGAGCAGATTGGAAAAGACCTGCGCCAGCCGGGCCGCATCCCCTCGGACCATCGGCGCACCTTCTTCCAGGTCGACCACCGCGGCGATCTCTTTCTCCCGCAGGACCGGCGCAGCCATGCTGAGCGCATCGCGCACGATGGAGTGAAGTCCGACCGGCGTAGCCTGGATGCGCAGTTTGTCCCGATTGATCCGCGTCACATCCAGCAGGTCGTCCACCAGACGCGATTCGAGTTCGATGTTGCGGCGAATGATGGCCAGGAATTCCCGCAAGGTCGCGGCGTCACTAGGCGGAGCGCTGATCAGCGCCGACGTGGCAGCCAGGGCGGGAGTCAGCGGCGTGCGCAATTCATGGCTGAGGATGGCCAGGAAACTGTCCTTGGCCGCGCTGGCCGTCTCGGCCGCGGAACGGGCCGCCGCCAGTTCGCCGACCATCTCGGCGAGGTCTTCGGAGCGCGAGTCCAGCGCAGATTGCAGCAGGTCGCGCGTGCGCTTGGTCTGGAGTTGATTGCGCACACGCACGCGCAATTCCTCGACCGAGAACGGCTTCATGACGTAGTCTTGCGCACCTTCCTGGAGCAGGTCGATTTTCAAGCCGTCATCGGCCCTGGCGGTCAGCAGCACCACGGGCACGTGCTGCCATCGTTCGCTCCGGCGCAACTCCGCCAGCAGTTCGTCACCCGTCATCTCCGGCATCATCATGTCCGTGAGCACGAGATCGGGCACCCGCTCCCCCATGGCTTCCAGCGCAAGCCGCCCGTTCTCCACGGCCCGCGTCTCGGCTTCGGGTTCCAACACGCGGCAAATGAAGTCGCGCATGTCCCGGTTGTCCTCGACCACCAGCACTTGGGGACGGTGTCCATTCGCTGCCTGTGCTGCGATCTTCGCTTCCACCGGAGGTGCTGGCGCTGGCGCGTGGGCGGGCTGCCGGAGCGCCGGATCCGTCCCGACCCATGGCGAAGTGGCGACGTCGACACGGGCCTGCGCACGGCGAGGCAACCGCACACTGAACATCGCTCCACCCAGCGGGCTTTCGCCCGCGGTGACGGTCCCGCCGTGCATCTCGACAAACTCTTTCACGATCGAAAGCCCCAGGCCGGTGCCACCATACCGTCGCTGCATCTCGCGGTCTCCCTGCTGGAAGCGCTCGAAAATCTCTTCCCGCATTTCCGGTGGCACCCCCGGCCCGGCATCTTCCACGGTCAGTGTCAGGTCCTCGCCATCGCTGAGGAGGACGAGCCGCACGGTGCTGCCATCCGGCGCGTATTTGAAAGCGTTGGAAAGCAGATTCATCAACACGCGCTGCATCTTTTCGCCGTCCACTTCCGCGATCACCTCACCCGTTACTTCGACGGCGACCACCACGCCGCGCTCGTTCACCACCGACTCGAACATCCCCGCGACCGTCCGCGCCATGGCTGCCACATCCATCCTGGAATAGCGCAACTCCATCTTGCCCACCTCGAGCTTCGAGACATCCAAAAGGTCGTTCACGTAGCGGTGCAGGAGCAGCGCGTTGCGCCGGACCACGGCCAGTTCCCGCTGCGCGGTTTCATCCGGCAGGGAGGCGAGCAGCCGTTCGACCGGACCGAAGATCAGCGCCAGTGGCGTCCGCAATTCGTGGCTCACATTGGCAAAAAAGTTTGTCTTCAACTGGTCGAGTTGTGTCACCCGTGCGTGGGCGGCATTCAACTCGCGGTAAGCGCGCTCCAGTTTCTCGCCCCGTTCCGCCGACGTGCGTGCCGCAGCCATCATTTCCAGCACGCGGGGAATCAGCGGCGGCAATACCACCGCTGTGGTCAGCGAGGCAATCGCCGTGACCAGCTTCACCCAGCCCGCCAGCCAGTACCGCGGGTGTGCGGCCGTCAATGTCCACACCTCCATGAAATGCGTCGCTCCGCAGGCCACGATAAAGATGGCAAACGCGATCATGATCCAATGGAACGGCAGTTCGCGCCGCGCGCGAATGACCAGCCAGACCAACCCCGCGGAAATAGCCACGTACGAAATGCCGATCAGCAAATCCGCACCGCCGTGGAGCAGCATGAGGTGGCGGTTGAACAAGTAGCAGTGCGCGTGCGGCATGAAGAAGTTGCCGCCCGCAGCCGTGAGCGAGAGGTACAGGCCCGCACCCAGGAGCGCGGCCATCATCGTGACAACAACAAAGCGAGAAAGGGAGCGGTTCATAATCGGCGAATGGAGGATAACGAGTCGCCGCGGAGTAGGCGCGGATATACGAAAGTGTATCGTAAGTCAGCCGATATACGACCGTTTCGTCACTTCCGGCCGTAGCCGGTATCTCTTCGCCAGTTCTTTGATGGTCGACAGCGGCCGACCATTCCATCATGCAAACAAGTCCATGTCCCCCATGACACGATCGCTCTGGATCTTTTCCTTCTTCCTGGCGGGCCTTTCCACCTCCTTCGGCTGGAGCGACGAAGGGCACAATGCGATTTGGGAGGTGGCCCAGCACCATCTCACGCCGAAAGCGAAAGCCCGGGTGGACCAAATCCTCGCGGGCAGCCAGCTCGAGTACACCGCGACCTGGCTCGACAGGGCGCGCGATGCGGCCAAAAGCCCGCCCACCGGGCCGTTCGCCACGGACCCGGAAACCGTGGCGTTCAACAGCACCTTTCAGGACAATGCCCAATGGCACTATGTCGATCTGCCCGCCGGCGCCCATTCCTACGCCGAGAGCACCGGTTTCGCCGGCCGCTCGGATGTCGTTCACCATATCAACCAGGCGATCGCCGTGTTGGAGGGCAGTGACCATGCGATGACCCCGAGTATCGCCTTGCGAGATCTCATTCACCTCGTCGGCGACATTCATCAGCCCCTGCACTGCGTGGCTGGGTTCTTCAATACTCACGACCCGGAGCATCCTGTTCTTGTCGAGGGAATGGCGGCCGCGCGGTTCAAGCCGTTTGGGGATCGCGGGGGGAACCTCCTGTTTTACGGGGTCAATCCATTCGATCAGTTGCACGCCTTCTTCGATAGCCACCTGGTCGCCGATCTCGTCCCGGGCGGCACATCGCATCAGGAGCTGGCCAGCGCCATAGAAGCGCTGCTCGCCACCGAGAAGGCCAACACCGCCGGCGATTACCACACCTGGGCGGAAAAGTGGGCGGACGAATCGCTGCAACTGGCCAACGACGCCTACGGCCAGCTCACCTTCGGACATGTGACCTGGAAGACCGATGCCAACGGGCGACAAACGATCAAGAGCATCGCCATCACTTTCCCGACAGATTTCGAAAAGCGGGAGACGGCGGTCGTCTCCCATCGGCTGGCTCGGGCCGCGGCCCGGCTGTCGGATTTGCTCAACCGCATTCTCGACCCGCAATGAAAGCGGGTTCAGCCGAACCTCCTCCCTACCATGAAATCCCCCCTCCTCACCCTCACCGCAATCATCCTGCCGGGTCTATCGGGTGGCTTTACAACGGCTTCGGCGCATGACCTCGCCACGGGCGAGGCGCACGCGCATTACGATTGGTCGGTGAAGCCGCCGGAAACCGTGGCGCCGGAATGGTTTTTTGCCCAGGCGAATACGGGGACGACACGGGCGCGTCCCATCATGCAAGCCGCGGCGGCGCCACGCCCGGTACAGGCATCGGTCTTCGAGCTGTTCGCCCCACGCGTGAGTGTCCGCTGGGACGAACGCTATCTCTTTGTCGAGAGCAATGGTCTGCCGGCGCATAACATGATGGTCGGCATTACCAACTGGCAGCAGCAGGTGCCGCTGCCGCAGAATTACACGGGCAACAATGCCTGGCGCATTCCGCTCGTGCCGGTGCCGGCAAAAACGCCGCTCTCCATCAAGGGACGCTTTCTGCGCGGAGCCATCGCGCTGGCCGCGAATGGCATCCCGATTTTCAATCCGCAGAACAATCGCGGGGAAGTCTCCGCCGAGATCGGCGAGCTCGACCAATGGGGCGGGCATTGCGGGCGCGCGGACGATTATCATTACCACGCCGCGCCGCTGCACTTGCAAGACATCGTGGGGAAGGACAAACCCATCGCCTACGCGCTGGATGGCTACCCGATTTACGGACTGACTGAACCCGACGGTTCGCAACCGACCGGGCTCGATACCTTCAACGGCCACACCACCGCGGCGCTCGGTTATCACTATCACGCCTCGACGAAATATCCCTACGTCAATGGCGGCTTTCACGGCGAAGTCGTCGAGGCGGGCGGGCAGGTTGATCCGCAACCACGTGCACAGCCCGTACGACCCTCAGGTCCGCCGCTGCGCGGGGCAAAGATCACCGGCTTTGAAACCACAGGCAATAGTTACAAGCTGGCCTACGAGGTGAACGGCGAGCAGCGCGCCATTCTCTATACGGTCAATGCGGACGGCACGGTACCGTTCGAATACCAAAACGGCAGCGCGGGCACGACGAAGGAAACATACACACGTCGCGAGCGTGATGGCGGGCCGGACGATCGCCCTCTCGATCGCCAACCTCCGCCGGATCGGCCACGGGAACAACCAACATCCGGCGCCCCGCCTGTAAATCCACTGCTCAAACCCAATGGCACGTTCCTTCTCACCAGCCCGGAAGTGACCGACGGCGGCAACCTGCCCGTGGACTACACCGGCGACGGCGCGGGCTCGACACTGCCTCTTGCCTGGAAAGGCGCGCCGGCCGGGACGCAAAGCTTTGCGCTCATCATGGATCACCTCGCGCCGGGCAATGTGATGAAGAGTTACTGGGTCGTCTGGGACATCCCGCCGACCGTCACAAGCCTCGCGAAGAACGTGAAGGATGTGGGCAAAATCGGCATCAGTTTCAAAGGCCAGCTCGGCTACGAGCCGCCGCATTCCCAAGGCCCGGGGCCGAAGACCTACGTGCTCACCGTCTACGCGCTCTCCGCCCCCGTCCAAATCACCCAACAACCGCGCGAAGTGACACGCGAAATCCTACTGGAAGCCATGACGGGCAAAGTGCTCGCGACTTCCTCCCTGCACGTCGTCTCTACGCGTGGAGTCAAATGAAAACCCCCATATGAAAACTCAACACCTGTTCCTTTGCACCGGATCGCTCTGCACACTCATCGCCGCCTTTTCCGCCGGAGTCTGGGCGCAAGCCACTGCGACGCAGCAGAACCCAACAAAGCTCTGGCACTGGCCGGATTCCATGGATTCGATCAACGCCGCACCGAAAAATCACAAGGTCCTCTTCGAGAACGATCACGTCCGCTTGCTGGAAGTGACCGTCCAACCTGGCGAGACGGAAAATATGCACGGCCATAAGTACCCGTCGGTGTTCATGATGGACGCGCCGCAACCGCGCACCGTGAACAAGAATCTCGACGACAATGACACGCCCCAACCCGGCAACAAACCGCCGCCGCGCAATGATGGCGGAACGGCCGCTTATCCCACGTGCCGCGCCATGACCACTCCGCAATCACCGCATCAGGTCACGGACGTCGATACTTTCCCGCAGCACTTTTACCGCATGGAATTCAAGAAGATCGATGGGGATGCGATTCGGGAGATGAAGAGTTATCCTCCCACGCAATAACTTTCGACGGACCGTGATGAACGCCCGATTGACCGCTCTGGTCGTCACGCTGGTCGCCTCTTTGCACTTGTGTGCAGTCCGCGCCGAGGAGCGTCCCAATTTCCTCGTCATCCTTGGCGAAGCCGAGGGCTGGACCTCGTCCTCCGTGCAAATGGATGACACGGCGCCGAACTCGAAGAGCGATTTCGTGCGTACGCCGAATCTCGAGCGGCTCGCCGCCGACGGCATGCGGTTCGCCAATTTCTACGCTGCGTCGCCGCGCTGCACGCCGACCCGCGCGGCCCTCTTCACTGGGCGCAGCCCGGCGGCGCTGCACATGACTTTCGTGGGCGAAGGGCGCGGCGGTGGACGCGAGAGCACCTTCTCGGAAACCGGCAGCAAGCTCCTTCCGCCCAACGCCTCGATCGAATTGCCCGAGTCGGAAACGACGATTGCCGAACTCCTCAAGCGCGCCGGTTACGCGACCGCGCACTTTGGCAAGTGGCACGTCGGACGCGGAAGCCCGGCGAAACACGGCTTCGATGAGAGCGATGGCCCGACCAACAACGGCGGCCCCGAGAATGTCGAAAACCCAAATCCGAAGGAAGCCTTCGGCATGACCGAGCGCGGCATGGAGTTTATGGCCAGGCAGGTGCACGCGGGAAAACCATTCTATCTCCAGATTTCGCACTACGCCGGGCGCGGCGGCGCCGATGCGCGCCCGGAAACTTACGCCGAGGTACGCCGGCGCGCGACATCAGACCGGGAA
>Ga0206946_1065_pt2 | contig 36044 bp, 29 predicted proteins | sample Alteio_BWOrgHeat_2_FD_152965 | JGI IMG/M metagenome (GOLD analysis project Ga0206946, IMG submission 152965) | Enriched cells from forest soil in Barre Woods Harvard Forest LTER site, Petersham, Massachusetts, United States -... | ecosystem: Environmental > Terrestrial > Soil > Temperate forest > O... | reverse complement strand
TTTAGCGAATTAACATGCCAAAACTGAGACTCTCATAAAGGGCTTGTTTTGAGATAATTACGAGAATTTGACCCATTTCTGGGGCTTGACAGAAAATTTCCAGAGACGAGCACAAGCGGAACAGACGGGGTCAAAATAAATACTGTTGCTTCAGCCGTGCTGACGCGCTGAAGTCTGAGTGCAGGCAGTATGACGGCCAAGAATTGCTTTCAATCCGTGGATGAGTACATTGCCTCTCAGCCCGAGGCCATGCAGGGCGCGCTCGAATCCGTACGGAGCGCCATCCGCAAGGCGGTCCCGAAGGCCCAGGAAGTGATCTCATACAATATTGCTGCGTACAAACTCGACGACGGTCCATTCCTCTGGTTCGCCGGATGGAAGCGACACTATTCGCTCTACCCTGCGGGCGATCGCCTCGTCGCGGTGTTCAAGGACGACCTTACCCCGTACGATGTCAAGAAAAGCACGATCCGCTTTCCGTTCTCTGCACCGGTTCCCGTGAAGTTGATCGAGCGCATTGCGAAGTTCCGGGCGAAAGAAGCTGGTCAGAGCGCGAAGGCGAAGGCTGCTAAGCCGAAGGGCGTGTCTTAAGACTGATCGACTGAGCCGAAGCAACTGACACCGACTGGACTTCTCAAGGAAAGGACAGCAGCACCGGATGCCGTAGCCCTCATCGTGTGAACAGGCCCTGGTGTTTCTCAATTCACGCTCATATCTCCGTCCACATCTACCACTAACGCGTCGCCCTCTACCTGCATGGAATGGATTTTGAGCCGGTCAAGCTTGAGATCGTATCCCGTGCGCTGCATGGATTGCGCCAGCACCTGCCGGAGCAGCGTGGCGGCATTTACCTTCATACTCGACGGCACTTTGTGGCTTAGAAAAGGCATGAGGACAAAGTTCAGTTCGTGCGATTCGCTGAGGTGTTCAATGCGCGCATCACGGAAGCCGATTGTTTCACCTTCAGAATCGGGCAACAGTGAAACGTCGGCATCGGGCGCGAGGCCCACACCCAGGCACGTCCCGCGAAAATGTGTGCCCAGCCTTGCGCTGGTGTGCACATGGACCATGATCCTGTCGGCTGCGAAGGAGACCTTCGGCGAGTCGGCGTACACATAGCATGCAGAATTGGCATCGCCCTTGATGTAGTAGCGCCCGTTAGGACCGCTGAAGAGCTGCATCTTCAGAGTGTGTTCCAGCGCCTGTGCGGAAATTTTCAGCTCAACAGCGTGGGCTGCGGGCGCAGCCGCCAGCAGGGAAAGAAGCAAGCCCAAGGCGAATTTAGCGGAATTCATCGGTATGTACAGTGTATCCGCTAGTGGCTTTCAGCTTTGCGATGCGCCTGCTTAGGCACTTGCAATACATCTGGGTCGCGCAACAGCTCGTCAGTGGTGGTCAGTTTGAATCAGTACCAGAAACAGCACATGTCCGGGAACCTCGTTTTCAAGGCAATAGCCCGAGCTTGCGGATCACTACAATTCTTCGATCATTTGATAAGCGTAGGATACAGGCCACAGGCTCGCGTGCTCTTCTTAGGAGGCCAATCGTGACCGGTCGCAGCTTGATGGTTGTTTTTTTTCTCTTTGGAACGCTGACGAATAGCAATGGGCAGGCGGGAAAGGAGAATCGTACTTCCACCGACCTTCAGGCAGGTGAGATTAAAGCCGCAGCACCCGCATTGCCCGCGCCATCCGGGCCATTTGGGATAGGTCGAGTTGGCTACGAGTGGATCGATGCCTCCCGGCCAGACACCTTTTCTGCCAATAACCCTGGTGCCCACCGCGACTTAATGGTGTATCTCTGGTACCCATCGCCGCGAACAGATACGAAGAGGACAGGGACGTATCTCCCTGGAGCAAAGCAGATGGATGCCAGCCCTGAGGTTCAGCGCAGAGTTGGGGATGAGTTTGGACCCAGCTGGGAACAGATTGTTTCCGGGGACCTCGTTTCTCATACGGTCGAAAATGCGCCGGTGGCCGATGCGCCCAGACATTTTCCCGTCGTGGTTTTTTCGCATGGCCTGGGAAGCGTAGGTTTTGCATACACATCGTTGATTGAGGATCTCGTCAGCCACGGGTATGCCGTTGCATCGATTGAACACACGTACACGGCAATGGCTGTTGTATTTCCCAATGGCAGGGTTGTCACGCCCCATCAAGAAGCCGACCCCCCGGGTCTCACGCCTGAGCAACGATTTCAACGGATGCAGGCATCCGCCGGACTTGCCATTACCGAGGGCGCTCGTGACGAGGTCTTTGTGCTGAGCAAGCTGGCAGAAATGAACAGCCAGAGGGCACATAAATTCCCTCTCGAAGGGAGACTCGACATTGACCAAGTAGCGGCAATGGGGCACTCTTCTGGAGGCGCATTTGCAACCCTTGCATGCCAGATGGATCAACGTTTCAAAGCGTGCATAAGCCTCGACGGAGCGCTGCCCCCCGTCGCTGCATTTCCCGAATACGGCAAAGGATTCACGCAGCCCGTTCTTCTACTCGAAATTGATCATTCCGGCCAACCGAAAGGCTTTGATGCTGCGCAGGAGTCCGAATATATCAAGAAGAAGGAAGCTCAACTCAAAGCCTGCCCTATAGGTAGTTACGATGTCGTATTGAAATCCGCAGGCCTGAATCACGCAAGCTTCAGCGACGTCCCTCTTCTATTTGCGAACGGCAAGAAGATCGAAACCGAGGAGGCGCTTTATAACTTGCGTACAACCCAAGCGTTCGTGCGCTCTTTCCTGGATAAGTCTTTGAAGCACGATACCGGGAGGCTGTTCAACAACTCTTCGGAGTATCCGGGAACCGTTATAACATCCTATGGTCACTAATGCCGGGCGCGGGCGTGTCATCCAAACGACGCCAAGGAAGAGCAGCGAGTTCATTCCCCCGTTTTAAAGCAGCCGGGAATCGGTCTGTCCTATACTTGTCGCTGTCTACCTTTCGTGGTGGGGGCGCTGCTTACGGATACCCTGAATCCAGCTGCGAAAAAGATCAGGAATCGGAGCGTTCTGCTGCTCGTAGTGGGGGCGACCGGGGCTGTCCTGTTCATCTGTACTGCGGCGGTAATTTTTTACCGCAACACGCAGCGGTTGTTGGCTTCACGCGTCTTGGAGGGACATTCGCAGGACGTGCTGAGCCGACTACAGACGGAGTCTGCACGGCTGGAGCGGATGGACTATCTTACGCGCATCTATCTGGCCGAGAGAAACGCGGACGACAAGAACACGATTCAGACGACTGAGGGCGTCCTAGACTCGAACCTGAGCGATTTGGAGAAGCTAATCTGGGACACCAAACAGCGCGACCGGGCGCGGTTCGCTCGTGCATGTACAGATGAACTGATCCGGCAGGTGAACGCATTGGTCGCCAACAGCCAGAGCGGCGCGATCGAGAGGGCGGCCCTGACCAGGAAGATGCTCGAATGCCGAGACCTCGTCGACCGCATGGAGACGGAGGAACAACTGCTCCTGAAGCAGCGCTCTATCGACGCCGACCAGCGCGCCTATCGGAACCTGCTTACGGGTGGTTTATTCCTGCTTGTGTCCCTGTTTACTGTGCTCAGCCTGTTTGGGTTTCTGCTGCGTGACGTGTGGAAACACGCAAAGTCGGAAGCGCAGATTTTCAATACGAACGAGCGGCTCAATGGGACGATACAGGAACTCAAAAATCAGACGGCAGAGCTTAGCCTGATCACCTCCATGCGCCAGGAACTGCAGCTGTGTACCACTCCGGATGAAGCGCACAGGACGACAGTGTGCTACGTTGCCAAGGCACTGCCCAAAGCAAAGATTGCGCTGATGAAGGTCGACAGCGCGCGAAAGATGATGCAGATTGCCGCGACATCTGACGATCAGACGCAGATCCTCGATGAGTTTCCGGTCGGTGCCTGTTGCGGCTTGCGTGCGGGGCGACCGCGGCGACACAAAGCGGGTGAGTCTGAGATTGAATGCCGGCATTTTGCAGGCAAACCGCCCGAGGATTATCTGTGTATGCCGTTTGTGGCCCATGGCGAAACATTGGGACTACTCTACATTGGCTGCCAAGGAACAGAAGACGCAGAAGATCTCGACCTTCACCATCGGTTGTTGGAGCGGGCGTCAGATGTCGCATCCGTATGGATTGCGTCTCTCAACCTGCGGGCTCAGCTGGAAGAGCAATCGATTCGAGACGGGCTGACGAATCTTTACAACCGGCGCTTCATGGAAATGGCGCTGGATCGAGAGGCGCTCCTGGCAATCAGGCGGAAGACAGATCTTTCGGTCCTGATGATGGACATCGATCACTTCAAGCGATTCAACGATACCTTCGGCCATGAGGCCGGGGATCAGGTGCTGCGTGGAGTCGCTGAGATCCTGCGGCATGGGGTACGCGCCGAAGATATCGCCTGCCGTTATGGAGGCGAGGAACTTCTCCTGATCCTGCCAGGGACGGGAGCGGAAGTTGCGCGAGAGCGTGCTGAGGAGCTTCGCCGCCGGATAAGCGAGATGCAACTGGATATTCCGGGAAGTGGATCAAAGAAGGTTACAGTGTCGATCGGTGTAGCGACGTTTCCGCAGGCGGGCCAGACAGCCGAAGACCTGGTTCGCTCTGCCGACCGCGCTTTGTATCTTGCCAAGAACAACGGACGCGACCGTGTCGAGAAGGCGGAAACCATGGTTGCCGGTTAGCGGATTCCGGCTCTGCATATTTCGCACTTCCGGTCGGATGCTAGAATGTCGCAACTTCAGTGCTTCTGATCTGACGGGGGGTTTCCCCAATATCCATCATGGATAACGGCCGGTCATCATCTGCCTTGCTCTAGCCGTCCTGCACACCCACGCCTGCGCCCAATTCACCGACCCGCGAACGTACGAGAACACTCCTGTGGGGATCAATCAGCTCGAGCTGGCCTACGCCTATGTTCGCTCCAAATACTTCGATTGTCGTCTCCCCAAACTCGCGAAACTCATTCACCTTCGAATTCGCGAAAGCAGCCGTCCACAGAAACGGCCCATCTCTCACTGGCTTCGCCGTGAGGTACGACTACACCTGGGGAAAGGGCTACAGATAAAACAGACCGAGCCACTCGTTGACCCCTGAACAAGAAGCAATACACTGCTAGAACTGACAGTTCCTACGCTTACGATCAGCGCAGATCATCAAGACGGCACAGACATGGAGGCGGGAGGCCGCTGCCTATGATCCCGGGACCGAACGATGTGAAGCAGGGCTCGCCTACGATGACGAAGGCAGCCTTTCAAGAGAAGGTGACCGACTTCTCTCTGGTGATGGGTGGTCCGATCTTCCAATTCTTTCGGAAGACACGTCTCGCCGGAGATCAGCTGGAGCTTCTGCGCCGGCGTGTACTTACGATCGTCTCAATCGCGTGGCTGCCGATGCTGTTCCTCGACCTTGTTGCTTCTCAACCTGGTATCCCAGGCCGACTTACCTTTCTTCATGATGTCGAGGTCCAGGCCCGTTTTCTTGTTGCCCTTCCCGTGCTCATTGTGGCTGAGTTGATTGTTCATTCGCGCCTACGTCCCGTTGTGCAGCGATTCGTGGAGCGGCGAATTGTCAGGGGAGAAGACCTGCCGCGTTTCGAGGCGGCGATCGAGTCAGCGGTCAGGCTGCGAAATTCCATCCCTGTCGAACTGGCGCTTCTTATCCTGGTTTATACGCTTGGACTGTGGCTCTGGAGCAGCCGATTCGGCATCGAGTCTCCAACCTGGTATGCGAACCCAGGCAGCCGTTGGAATCTGACCCCGGCCGGTTGGTGGTACGTGTTGGTCAGCATCCCGATCTTACAGTTTGTGCTTCTGCGCTGGTATTTAAGATTCTTCATCTGGTATCGCTTTCTCTGGCGGGTGTCGAAATTGAACCTGCATCTTGTTCCCATCCATCCGGATCGTGGCGCAGGGCTCGCTTTCCTGGGTAAGAGCGCATACGCCTTTGGTCCAATTCTCTTTGCTCAGGGTGCTATGCTGGCGGGCCTGGTGGCGAGCCGTGTCCTCTACAGAGGGGAGAGCCTGCTGTCGTTCAAGCTGCAGATGGGAGGCTTTGTCGTTTTTTTTGTCCTGGCGATTCTGGGGCCGCTCCTGATGTTTACCCCCAGGATGGCAGCGGCAAAACGAAAGGGACTGGCCGATTACGCCCAGGTCGCGCAGGGTTACGTCGACAGATTTGAAGAGAAATGGGTTCTTAATACACCGCCGTCGGAAGAGGTCCTGGGATCTGCCGACATTCAGTCTCTCGCTGATCTGAACAACAGCTATGACATTGTGCGCGGTATGCGTGCCGTTCCGTTCGCACTTGATGACATCTTCCGCTTAGCCGCGGCGACCGCTGCTCCCCTCGCACCACTCCTGTTAACGATCTTCTCTCCGGAACAACTCATCATACGGCTCGTTAAGATCATCTTTTGAGACATCGTGGCGTGTACCTACTCGATTCATTTCTTCTCATCGCGATCAGAGCCTCCCTCAATCTGGCAACCGAGGATTCCGCCGCCTTGATTATTCAGCTCTAAGTGCTTCGACAGGATCGACAGCAGCCGTGCGGCGCGCTGGCAGATAGCTGGCAAGCATTGCAGCCACCGCCAGGACAACCGGCACAGCTAGGAAGGTGACAGGATCGAGAGGGCTCACGCCAAATAGCAGCGTTCGCATCAGACGCATGAGTCCGGCTGCGGCGCCCAGGCCTACAACCGTGCCAATTCCAGTAAGCACAAGCGCCGAGCGCACGAACATCCACACCAGCTCGCTCTTCTTCGCGCCCAGCGCCATCCGGATACCGATCTCACGCGTACGCTGCGAGACCGCATACGAGATCACACCGTAGATGCCGAGGATGCCGAGCGCCAGCGCCATTGTTCCGGCAATGGCCAGCATGACAAGCGTGAACGAAGTGCGCGCCATCGATTGGCTGTAGATATCCTGCATCGTGCTGATTGACGCAGCCGGCAGATTCGAATTCACCGACGAGACGGCCTGCTGCATTTCGTTGATCAAGGCTTGTGTCCCGGCGCGATTGCTGCGCATCGCAAAGTAGACGGTGCGCCTGGCATCAAAAGATCCAGGACCATAAAGATCGCGCATCATCGAAGGCCAGTACACCGTTGCCGGCGAGATCTGATCGACGCCGTTCTCGCGCACATCCTGGACCACCCCGACTACTTCATACCACGGCATGGAGGGAAATTCGCGGAAGCGTTTGCCGATGGCAGCGTTGGGCGATCCCCACAACTCTCGGGCCAGGCTCTCAGACAGGATGCCCACCGGTCTCAGGCCATAAATGTCCGTCCATGCAAAATCGCGCCCCGCAACGATTCTTGTGCCGGCAGTATGGAAATAACCGGGCGAAACGTAGTTGAAGAGACGCAAAGGAGGTTCTTCGCCTGCATAGTTTTTTCCTTCGATTGAGATTTCATTCCAGGCAGGTTCGGCTCCGCTCATGGGAACGGAAGCGGCGAAGCCTGAGGAGGCAACACCAGGAATTGCTGCGAGCTTGTCGAGAATATTATTCTGGACCCGCGTCACCTCCTGCGGGTCGCGAACCAGCGTCTCCGGAATCGAAATGCGCATCACCTGCAGCGATACGGGATCGGAGAAGCCTGGATCGACGTTACGCATCGCATTGAAGGTACGGATCATCAGCACTGCGCTGATGAGCAGTACCAGCGCCATGGCAACCTGCGCCACGACCAGCAGGTTGCGGCCCCGCTGCCGCTCCCGGCTCACGCTTGCCGTTCGCATCGCACCGAGCAGCGGTACGCTTTTCCGCGAAGGAGCATAACGCAGCGCAGGAACAGAGCCAAACAATAGCCCGGAGATCAACGACAGTATCAGGGTGAATGCGATGGATCGGGCGTCGAGCGAGATCTCGCTGAGCCGCGGCAGATTCTCCGGTCCGATGGCCGTCAGCAGGCGCAGGCCCGCATACGCGGCTCCCACCCCGACCGCGCCGCCAAGGATGCCAAGCGTAACGCTTTCCATCAGCAACTCGCGCGCAATCCGCCATCTGCCGGCGCCAAGCGCGGAGCGCACCGCAAGCTCCTGTTGGCGCGCGTCGGCACGCACCAGCATCAGATTTGCGACGTTGGTGCAGGCGATCAGCATCACCACGCCGATCGTCGCCATCACCACCCACAGCAGGTTGCCGACACTGCCGACCATTTGCTCCTTCAATGACAGAAGCGCGGGCGTGATCTTCCAGGTGAGATAAAAGTGTGGATCGGAGCCTGGACCGTTCGTCCACGAGTCCATCCAGACGTTGAGCAACCGGGCCACATCGGCGTCGGCTTGCGCGATCGCGACACCGGGCCGGAGCCGCGCGATACCGCGGTATGCAAAACCGGCCAAGGGCTGCTTGACCGGATCGAAGGCCAGGGGCACCATCAGATCGAAATCGTAATTGACCACCTTAAATCCGCGCGGCATTATACCGGCGATCTCACGCGGCTGGGAGTCGACGCTGATGGTGCGGCCTACTACACTCGGATCGCCGCCGAAGCGCCGCTGCCAATACCCATAGCTGAGCATTACACGCTGTGCTCCGCGTGGGTGCTGATCTTTCGCAGTAAGCCATTGCCCGGCGTCGGCAGGCACATTGAGCGTCTGAAGAACACCATCCGTAATCAACGCTGTGTTGACTTGCTCCGGCTGTGCGATTCCTGTAATGCTTGCCGTTCCCGGCAGCCATACGCCTACCGATTGGAATGCACGGTTATGCGCCGCAAAGGTGAGATACATGGAGGCAGAAAGGCGCAGCTCATCCCGAAACTCGGCCAGTCCGGGTGCGCCGGGAGCGTTCAGATGCAGCGAAACCAGTTGTTGCGGATCAGGGTAAGGCAGTGGCCGGATCAGAACACTGTTCAGCACACTGAACACGGCCGTATTTGCTCCGATGCCGATAGCCAGCGTGAGCACCACCGTGATCGCGAATCCCGGCGACCGCCCCAGTCTTCTGCACACGTGCTTCATATCCACCAGCAACGATTCGAGCTTCTGCCATTGCCATACTTCACGGCTGCGCTCCTGGATGAGCGTCACGTTGCCGAAATCGCGGCGAGCCATTCGTTCGGCCTCCTCGCGCGACATACCCTCTTCCATCAATTCATCGATCCGTTCGTCGATGTGTTCCTGGATCGAGACAGAAATGTCGTTATAACGGCGGCTCTTCGAAACGAGACGACTCAACAGTGACAATTCACACCTCCTACGCCCTGGCCGCGGCGAGCACGCGGGTGATCCCAGCGAACATCTTCTCGAAACTGGCCACCTCATGTTCGAGATGCCGAATGCCTGCCTCAGTGAGCCGATAGATCCGTGTGGGACGGCCCTTGGCAGAGATTCCGGTTTCAACTTCGAGCCAACCTTCTTTCAGCATTCGCTGCAGCGCCGGATAAAGTGAACCTTCTTCCACCTGCAGCAGGTCTTCGGAAACCCGTTTGATGTGTTTCACCAACGCATAGCCATGCATCGGCTTCAGCAGCAAAGACTGGAGAATCATGATTTCCAACGCCCCAGGAAAGAGGTCACGATGTTCGGGATTTTTCGCCACGAAGTAATAGTAGACCAATATACCTATTTTTAAAATAGGTATATTGGTCTAATCCCCGATCCTTTGAACTGCTTCAGCCGGACAACAAATGGAGTCAAACTCGACGGCGTAATGAACAGAGGGATGCGGGACCCGTTCGGCTAAGGTTTTCTTTGCGACAGTCCGCTTGATCGGTTAGCCGCCATGATGCAATACCTTTTGCTGGCTTACTTTGTCGCCGTCACCGCTCCTTAGACCCGCGAAAACGATTGTGGACAGGATCGTCAATATGCCCAGTGCAACAAACGCCTTGTGAACGCCGTGGATCATTGCTTGCGCGTTGGTATGAAACTCGGCAGGTATGAAGAACGCGGTGGTCAGTCCCGCCGCGGCAACACCAAAGCTGATGGATAGCTGTTGCATGGTGCTTGCGATGGAACTGCCATTGCTTGTCTCTGCCTCGTTGAGATCGGCATACACGAGTGTATTCATGCTGGTGTACTGAAGCGAGGTGAATGCCCCGTAACTGAATGCCTGCAGCACGATCAGCCAGACTGGCGTGCGAAGCCCGATGGTGGCGAAGAGCAAGAGCAGCAAGCCGAGGATCACGGTGTTGGAGATGAGAACTCCGCGGTATCCAAATCGTGTAAGGACTCGCGGCAAGAGGAACTTCGTACTCATCGAAGCGATCGCCTGTGGCATGATGAGCAGTCCCGATTGAATGGGACTGAAGCCAAGACCCACTTGATAAAGGAGCGGCAAAAGGAATGGCACGCCCCCGATACCAAGTCGAGTAAAGAAACCGCCGCTGACCGCTGACCGAAATGTACGAATCCCAAACAGCTTCATTTGCAACAGCGGAAACGCGGTCCGGGTCGCATGAAGGCCATAGCCTCCGATGAGCGCTAGAGAGACGGTCAACAGCCCGAGGATCTCGCGACTGCTTAGCGTATGCTCCCCGAATATCTCCAGCACATAAGACAGGAGCCCGATGCCTGAACCGAACAGGATGAGACCGACGATATCGAGCGGCGGTGTCTTCTCTTCGCGGTAATCGGGCAGATGCAGATACACCATCAATAAGCCAGCCAAGCCAATCGGGATGTTCACGAAAAAGATGAATCGCCAGTGCAGGTATCTGACGATCAGGCCGCCTGCAATGGGGCCGAGCATGGGACCGATCAAAGCGGGAATGGCCACAAAGCTCATGATGCGGACCAGTTCGGACTTGGCGAAGGTTCGCACCAGAGTGAGCCTGCCTACCGGTACCATCATGGCTCCGCCGCACCCCTGCAAGAGGCGACAGGAAACCAGCAAGTGGATGTTGCTTGAAATGCCGCAAAGAACTGATCCGAGGGTGAACAGGGCGATGGCAGATGCAAAAATCCGGCGAGTCCCGAAACGATCCGCCATCCAGCCACTGATCGGAATGAAGACAGCCAGACTTAACGTATAGCTGGCCAACACTGACTTCATGCTCAGCGGAGATACGTTCAGTGCTGCCGAAACGGCGGGGACAGCTGTGTTGAGAATCGTTGTGTCCAACGACTCCATAAAAAATGCAACCGCGACCAGCCAGGGCAGCAGATGCCTGGTCGAAGCGGACGGCGCTGACGGATTCGGTGTAGTGCCGATGAGGCTCATGCGAGATGCGTTATCACTCCAGCATACGCAGCCGCCATCACAGCTGGCGCGTCTTTCCGGAGGGAGAAAAGTTCGAGCCATGGTGTTTTGCGGTCCATCAGCCTCACTCCTTGCACTCGGGAAAATTCGCTCCGGTCCTAATAAACAGGCCCTACACCCGAGGTAAGAATAGTCAGCGCGATGCCAGCCGTTCTTTCACTTGAGCAGAGAGAAGCCGCACCTGCTCCTGGGTGATGTGAGCCTCGCCGTTCAGAACCACCAATAGGCGTCCGTCCCCGGCATCTTTGAATTGAGCATTCTGGATCGTGACATAACCCTGTACCGCCGGGGGAAGGGTTGCACCCAGGTTCGTGCCCTTCTGCAACGCGGAGAGCATTGCGCTTTGAATTTTTTCGCGTATCGTTTGGCCAAGCATCCCCGAGCGCAGTAGTTCGCCGAGAGAACCATCCGCCTGAATCTGCCCGAGCTCCGGGACCAGTTGTAATCCTGTGCCGTCTTCAGCAACTGCAGGGGTGAGCTTGATCTGGACCTGGGCGTCGCCTCCGATCAACTTCCTGGCTGCCTGTTTGCCCAGTACCTTGACGCACGCCCAACGCTCATAGTGCAGCTGAATCACGGCCACGCTTGCGGGATCGGCAGGGGTGAGCGTGGCATTCTGAATCGTCATGCGCTCTCCGCAGCGGTCATCCTTATCCATCTGGGAGCTCAGCAGATCAGTCAAATTGCTCTGCAGATCGGAGAGATCGCCAGTGAGCTCAAGATTCAATGTCAGCGGATTGCGGTTCCTTGACGAAAGGGTGAGGATCGCCGAGGCGGTAATTGCGATGGGCTGGCCTTTGACATCAAGCGGTATCTTTACGGGTGGGATTTTGAGGATAGTGTTCTGGGCGCTTGCGCTAAGCGGCGAGGCTCCTATGGCAAGGATCAAAGTGAGAGCCATGGCGCCGCGCCGTCTGCATGATGTCGAAGCGTGTTGGTGGACAAACCGGCTGAAGGCTCCGAAGCGTACGAATCTAACGAAAGAACAGAATGCCGAGAGAAATAGAGATGGGTAGAGCCATGAATTCTTCAACGACGACTTCAGCGGAACCTCCCGGAGACTCATTCCATCGTGCTTCGATGGTTCAGTTTCTTTATTAGACGAACTTGCGACAATTTAGGTTTAGCGTTCAGATATCAAGCGATGGCAAGCTAGAATCGTTGGAGATTATGGCTCTATCTACCGGAGTTCGTGTCGGCCCGTACGAGATCGTCACCTCTTTAGGTTCGGGAGGCATGGGGGTTGTCTATAAAGCGCGGGACACACGGCTGAACCGCTTCATCGCCCTTAAAACGCTCTCCGGGGAAAGAGTCGGCAATGCCGATGAGAGTCGACGTTTTCTTCGCGAGGCTCAGGCAGCATCACAGCTTAACCATCCGAACATCATCACCATCCATGAAAGCCTGGAAGAAGACGGTATGTGCTTCCTGGTCATGGAATATGTCGTCGGCAGCACGCTCGAAGTGGTGCTTGCAACTAAGACTCTATCGATCGCGGATGCGATGCACTATGCCGCTCAGATCGCGGATGGACTTGCTGCGGCGCACTTCGCCGGCATTATTCATCGCGACCTCAAGCCGGCCAATATCATGATTACCGAAGACGGCCGCGTCAAGCTGCTGGACTTTGGGCTGGCAAGATTTGTGCATCGTGCGTTGCCTGGCGATATTACGACGACCGCGCAAACGCTCCAGGGGACGATACTGGGCACCGCGCCCTACATGTCGCCCGAGCAGGCGCAAGGCCGCGTGCTGGATGTGCGGTCCGACATCTTTTCGTTTGGGTGTGTGCTCTACGAAATGCTCTGCGGCAAGCGGGCGTTCGAGGGCGAATCGTGGGTCGCAACGCTCGCGGCCATCCTAAGAAGCGAGCCAACCCCGCTGCGCCAGCTGCAGTCTGCAGTCCCGGCTATTCTTGAACAGCACGTAATCCATTGTCTGCGCAAGGATCCCGGCGAACGCTTTCAGACCATGCCCGAGGTGAAACGGGCGCTCGCGGGCATATCGCTGAATGGCGCGGCGAATTACGAGAAGCCTTCCATCGCCGTACTGCCTTTTGCCAACCTGAGCGCGGACAAGGAAAATGAGTACTTCAGCGATGGTCTGGCGGAAGAGGTGCTGAATGCGCTCACCAAGATCCCGGAGTTGCGAGTTATCGCGCGGGGATCGGCATTCGCATTCCGCGGTCAGGAACACGATCTACGCACCATCGGGCAAAGGCTCAGGGTTGAGACCATCCTGGAGGGCAGCGTGCGCCGGGCCGGAAATCGTATCCGCATTACGGCGCAGTTGATCAAGGTCGACGATGAATCGCATCTCTGGTCAGAGAGATACGACCGTGAGCTGACCGATGTATTTGCCATTCAGGACGACATATCGCAGGAGATCGCCAGTGCCCTCAAGGTAAAGCTGACGCCGCGCGAGAGCCGGCCCACGAACATAGATGCCTATCAGAGCTATCTCAAGGGCATTTACTGGTATCAGCGATATACGGCGCACAGCCTTGTCCTGGCCAAAGAATCGTTTGAGCAGGCGCTGGCATCCGATCCCACTTATGCGCCGGCGCATGCAGGCCTGGCTGTCTTCTATTACAGCATCGGCGCGCTGAGCATTCAGCGCATGAGCGACGTGGGACCCCTGGCGAGGGCAGCGGCAGAGAAGGCACTCGCCATCGATCGGGACCTGAGCGAGGCTCATAGTGTTCTCGGGCTGCTCGCCGGTGCCGTTCAGTATGACTGGAGGGGGGCAGGTTTGCATTTTCAATCCGCGATGGCTGTCGACCCGGTGCCGCCGCTGGTCCGGTCGCGTTACGCACTCTATTTCCTGTTACCTCTGAAGAGATATGAGGAGGCGGTGTTGCAATACCACCGCGCATTGGAGACAGATCCCCTCTCCATGATGGTCCTCTTCGGACTTTCATTTGCTCTTTACTGCGATCGCCGGTACGACGAGGCCATTGAGCACGCCGCCAAAGCACTCGACCTCTATCCCGATTACTGGCTCGTCCACTTCGCCATGGGCATGGCTCAGTCGCAAAAGGGAGCGGTTCAGGAAGCGATCGCCAACCTGGAAGCTGGGTTGCAGTTATCGCCCTCGTTTGCGTTGGCGACAGGCTATCTGGCCGCCTTGTATGGCCGCGCTGGCAACACTGAGCACGCTGAGAACTTAATGGCTGAGCTCGCAGAGCGCAGACAGCGATCCTACGTCTCATCCGCAGCTTTTGCGGTCTACTATGCCGCCATGGGACAAGCCGATTTCATGTTCGAGAGCCTCAACGCTGCGCTGGCGGAGCGTGAACCCTTCCTCACGCGCATGGATGCGGAGCCATACTTCTGGCCCTATCGCTCTGACCCTCGCTACCAGGATTTGCTCAGAAGCATGCGGCTTCAGTGACGCGACCAGCCCTCACATTGGCCTGTTAGCACCACCCTCTGCGAATTCCTAGGCATCTCCAGCACAAGCGACGCCAAAGCACACAGAGGGCATGGCGTGAACAACTGTGTGGAACCACACACTTCGCCGTGTAGTACCCTCTATGTTTTTTTGTCTTCAATTCTCATACTTTTGATTGGGCGGGCATTCACAGACCGCCAGGATCTGTGTGGAAGTCTCGTCCCGCTCTTTCATGACAGGAATGAAAAGGTTCGCTTACGCGCAGCTGGTGCATATTTGCATCTCGCGCTTTCCTCTCAGGACGGGGCGCTGCCATTCGATGCAGTCGATCTTGATCGATGATCTTACGGAAAGTATCACGAACTGTTTTTTGAATGAAGGGGTGAATATGTCTATCGCGGTTTCCATCATTGGTGCTTCGGGTGCCGTCGGCACAACGCTAGCTACTCACATCCTGCGCAGTGACTTGCTGGGGCCATACGATCGTCTTCAACTTGTCGGAAGAGGCATATCCGCAAGCACAGCAAAATTACTAGCGACTCGCATCGACTTGCTCGACGCGTTCGATGACGAACGCGTCGAAATCGAAGTGGTCCCGAACATCGAAGACGTAGATGGCGACGTTGTCATCGTATGCGCTGGAAATACGATCTCATCTAAATCCATGAACCGGCGCGAACTGGGCGCTGCAAATCTTCCGATATTTGAGCATATAGCGGATGCGTGCGCTTCTCGCGTTCCCGAAGCACTTTTTATTGTCGTGAGCAATCCTGTGGAACTGGGGGTAGAGGTTTTCTCCAATAAGCTCAACCGGCACCGTGTTCTGGGAATGGGGGCACAGCAGGATTCACTCCGCTTTGCTAGAGCGATTGCAAAAGATCTGGGAATCAGCCGCTACGATGTCCACGCGTCCGTTCTCGGCGAACATGGTCAGGCTATGGTGCCCTTGTGGAGCACTGTCGAGCTCATGCTCTCCGATCCAGCCCTGGAGGCCGTCCTTTCTCAGTTGAAGGAATTGAGCGGAGCCATACTGCTTGAAGAAAGGGTCGCAGCACTTCAAGACCAAGTCTCCGAGCTGCTTCGTTCCGCAAAGATTGCTGAAGCATACGAAATCACTCGGCGCGCATTACCAGACGCGCGAATCCTGGTTGAACCGATGATTACCGGCCACACGATGCATTCAACACCAAATGCAACAGCAAACGCGACTCTACAATGTATTGCCGCGGCAATGATGAACGATCATAGACGCATTCATGGCCAGGTAATGCTTGACGGTGAGTTTCTGAATCTCAACGGAGTCTGTGGCGTCCCACTTAACGTAAATCAAGAGGGATGGCAAGTCGCACAGCTCGACGGACTTACAGCCAACGAACAGATTCAAGTCAGAAGTGCTGCTCATTCAATTCATGACTATCTGAGCAGCGTATATTCCACAGCCGACCGGCTGGTCGAGGTCAAATAAAAAGAACGCGGTCGGCTGCTTCGGAGTGCTCAGCTACTCGTCTACCGCTACTCGAGGAAGCTCACCCGGGTATGTAAGAACACTCAATAGACGCCCGGAATCAGCCGCTTAGTGCTTCGGCAATAGTCTTCGTAATCGGCTCCAAAAGCCATGCGGAGCGCAGTCTCTTCAACATGAATGCGATACAACACAGCCAGCGTCGGTGGAACGAGGATAACGGCAAAACAGGCCCATGTGCGTGCGTGAAGGGCAAAAGCCAGGAGAATCAGTTCCAAACCGAGATAGGAAGGATGACGGACCAGGCTATAGAGCCCGCTTCGCTGCAGTCTCTGCCCGGTGCGCATGGCTACGTTTGTGCTGAAGGCTCTGCCCAGCGTAACGATGGCTACGGCACGAACTCCCAGACCGAGAAGCAAAATCACCAAGGCCGCCGGCCGCAGCCAACTATGACTCCCTGGCATGTCGACGGGGAACAATCGGTGCATCCATTGGTCGATCCTGAACGATAGAACAATTACGACCCAGAGAACGATCTGCGTCCCGCGATCCTGGATCTTGCCCTCACTCCGGCGTGTTTGGGTGAGCACAACGATGAGAATTTCCCCTACGAGCCATACGGTTGCCAATGCATTAAATAAGAATTCGAGATTCATGATCCCTCTCTCTCTTGACCGTAAAAGAAGAATGCGCTGGATGGCCCAGAAAAAACAGTAGCAACTGTCATCGATGCTCGCAATAAAGGGTGGCTTTGAGGTGCGATGGCAGCTCAAACTAACCCACTGCCAGGGCTTCGCCTAACAGGGGGAGAGTTTTAGCCGGGATGTGGCTGACTTCTTCATGGAAATTCGGGGGAGCCAGACAGAATCGCCCCGGCCAAAGCCGAGGCGATTCCAGCAACAACCCGGTTGCGTCTTAGAACTGGTTCCAGAGGAACTGGTTATAGACCTCGTGATGGAATTGCACTTCCTGCGCCTTGACGAACGTTCCCAGCAGGCGCGGGCAACGGTCAGCGGATGCCTGCTTAAGATCGGCAAAACGAGCCTTCACATCTTCACCGAGCAGCTTCGTTGTCCACGTTGAGTCGCGGAAGTGTTCGATTGCCGTATAGATGTTGTCCGGCAGGAAGCGCTGTGCCTGACGCAGGTTCTCAATCGTCGCGGTATCGCCATCGAGGCCGGACTTGAAGATCGAATACAGCACCAGGTAAGGATTGGCGTCCGGAGCCACCGATCGCACTTCCACGCGCATACTTTTTTCGTTGCCTATGGGAATGCGAATCATCGAGCCGCGATCGACGGCCGAGGCCTTGAGCTGGTTCGGAGCTTCAAAATGGGGATCGAGGCGGCGGTACGAGTTCACGCTGGAGTTCAGGAGCAGGCAAATGTCGTTGCCGTGCGTCAGAATGCGATCGACAAAATCCCACCCAACTTTGGCCAGCTTCTCCTCGCCCTTCGGGTCCCAGAAGATATTCTTGCCTTCCTTGCTGATCGAAACGTTGGTGTGCATGCCGCTTCCGTTCACACCCACAACCGGCTTGGGCAGAAAGGAGGCGGTCATCCCCATCTTGGTCGCTACTTCGCGGCAGATGAGCTTGTAGAGCTGGATCTGGTCTGCGGCGGCGACGACCTCACCGTATCCATAATTGATTTCAAACTGCGACGGCGCGACTTCCGGGTGGTCTTTCTCATTTTCAAAGCCCATGGCGCGCTGCACTTCGGCAGTCGTATCGATAAAGGTGCGAAGCGGGTCGCCCGGCAATGAGTGGTAGTAGCCGCCGGTATTTACATATTCGAACCTGCCTGTTTCGGGGAAGCGGCGCTCGGCGTCCGTACCCGCGAAGATGAAGCCTTCAATCTCATTCGCGGCATTCAGCGTATAGCCCTTTTTCTCATGCAGCTCATGAGCAAAGCTTTTTAATACGCCGCGCATATCGGCAGTATAGGGAGAGCCTTGCTTGTCAATGACTTCGCCAAAGACCAACACCTTGCCGGAGCCGAAAATGTCCGACGGGCCCCAGTAAAACGCGCTCCAGTCAATGCCGAGGCGCAGGTCGCTCTCGCGCTGCGCGGTAAAGCCGCGGATCGACGAGCCGTCGAAGGTGAGGTTGTCGTAGCTCTTGATCAGGAATTTTTTGTCGTAGTCGAGCATGTGCAGGCGGCCTTCAAGGTCGCTGAACAGCACGGTAACCGCCTTGATTTCCTTCGTATCGGTCAGGTACTTGAGGCGTTCTTCCTGAATTTTGTGGGCGGCGACACGGTTCTTCCGCTGTTCTTTGGCACTCAGGTTTAGGTCTTCCAGCTCTCCGTATGAGAGCGACAGGAATTTACGAAGTTCGTTGGACATGCATCTCCTCTGGATGGGTATAACCGGCGCCCACCGTGGCTCACCCCTGTCGGGAAACAGATGAGCTCGACCTGGCTGGTTGTTCTCTTAACAGGGTACCGTGACAGTATAAAGATATCGCCGATATCAGAAAAAGTAATATTGGAAATAGAATTTACTTATCAAAAGAGCTTTGGACTAGCCGAAACAGCTCCTACTTGCTGAGTTCGATGGAGATGATCTGGCCGGCAATGGATTTATCGGAGACCTCAGCGTACTCGACTTTGGCCTTCAGTCCCTGGATGTCTGTGCAGGGATTGATATCGCTTTTAGGGGTGAAATTTGTCACAGTAAATTCGATCTGGGAGAAGTCGTTGCGGTACAAAAGAATGGCCGGAGCTTTATCAGCGGGATCGACCTTGAGCGTAAGTATGGACGGGTAGGAACACTGTACATTTCGCAGAATGCCTCTTGCCGTGTGATGTGGGCCATTAGGCGCTTCCGTCGGGTATTTGGGGCCTTCTGACGAGGTGTTTGGCTTGATAGCAAATTGACGGCCATCACTGCTCTTTATCGTCATCGTTCGGGTGTCTATAACGGTGACACCGGCGGTCTGTGCAGCGGCTTCGCTATTCGCTTCGTGGCTGTGGGCCACAGATGCCTGGAATTGCTCGATCTGATCGATGCGGCCTTGAACGGCGGCAACCTGTTCAGGGGTCTTCGCGACGTGGATCGCCGCCTGCAGCACATGAATGGCGTCGTCATATCGTTGTGCACGCATAAAAACGGCGGCGGCATTCAGACGATAGTTGAGGTTGTCAGGCTCGAGAAGGATGGCCTGAATATTCAGCATGTGCGCTTCGCTGGTTTTTGCAGGATCCGTCGAGTAGTGCATGGCAAGGGCGTCATACGCAGGCGCAAAGCCAGGATTCAGTTTGATACAGGTACGAAGACTTGATTCAATCTCCGGATCCTGAGCAGTTTCCGGTGTTTCCATAGACATTGTCGCGTAATAGTAATGCGCGAGATAGCTCTGGGAATCCAGCTTTACGGCTTCGCCATACCATTTTCTTGCGGCCTGCTGGTCACCTTCGCGAACTTTGAGATAGCCCATCGTCTCGTGTGCGAGAGCGTTCTTCGGATCGTCGCGCAGGGTGGAATCGATCAACACCTGTGCATCCTTGAGCCGATCGTTGTAGACCAGCACATCGGCGCGAATCGCATCGGCATCGGAGGTTGGGATGGCGCGGCTCTGAAAGGTGGATTCGTCCACGGCGACAACCGTATTCATCTTGAACATCATGAACTGGCCTTGCGCGATATAGCTATTCAGCGATTTCTGCAACTGGTTCAGATCGCCGAAGGCTTGTTGAGCGGCAACGACCGGGTCTTCCTTCTTTATCAGGAGATTGGCATAGTCCGCTATGCGATTCGTGCCCTTTTGCCGGTCTGTGACTTCAATGTAATGCGTAAGAGCCCACGATTCTGCATAGAAGACAGAACCTTTTTGCTCCTCATGATAGTAGGGCGAAGTCTGATCGACTTTAAGCAGTGTTGCGAGCGGCAGGAGCCGGTTCTGCCGCAGATACAAAATGTCATCCTGGCTTGCCTGGCCAAGCAGCACCTCTTTTTCCTGAATGTCGGTGTTCTGACAAAACTCCGCGAGCCCCTCGTTGAGCCACAGTGGAATCCACTCACTCGCGTTGCGCATCATGTAGTGAGTGTACTCGTGGTACACGGTGGAGAATGGGTGCTCGCCCTGCGCGTCCAGGCGCAGCAGAATGTAATTTTTGTCCGGCGCGCGCAGGAAAAGTCCAGCCAGATCAAGCTGCCCTTTTGCAAGATAAGCTTCCGGTTCAAGTGCTTGAAAGTCCTTCTTATCCTTGAGCGCGAGAACGATAATGGGAGACCCGGCGCTATCGGAAGCGGCTGGCATCAGAAGGTGGAAGACTGAGCGCATTCGTTCGAACTGGGTGGCCAGGTGTCGCGCCTGTTTTTCATTGGTGTCTGTAAGCACCACGAAGTGCTGGCTGCGCACTTCAAACCAGTGGTCCGTTGAGTCTCGAGCCGACGCAGATAGAGTTACTGCAAAAAGGAACAGAAAAGCAATTGTCTGGCGCATTCGTGATCGAGGTTAAATGAAAGCTTAGTCTCAGAAAAGAAAAATCCTATCGTGCTGGGTTCGTTCAGGCGGGATCGAACGATTCTCTGTTCTTTTGCCTCTCGAAAATGGCATGAGACAATGCCGCTGTGGCTGCCCCGCTTGCATTTCAAGGCACTAGCAAACATTTCGGCGCCAAGGTGGCCCTCGACCAACTTTCGCTTACCGTCGAGCGCGGCGAGATTCTAGGCTTTCTTGGCCCCAACGGGGCGGGCAAAACCACCGCCATTTATTTAGCTCTGGGATTTCTGCGGCCAACTACCGGCGGAGGCACTATTCTTGGCAAGCAGTTTGGCGATACGGCATCTCGCGCGGGCGTCGGCTTTCTTCCTGATGCACCCACATCCTTCGCCGCAACCGCCCCCGGCACCGTGGAATTAGCTGGCCGCCTCAACAATATGCGAAATCCGAGGTTGCGCGACCGGGCCAACGCATTGCTTGCACGGCTGAATCTCTCGTCGGCAGGGAAAGATGCGCGGCGCTTCTCTCGCGGCATGCAGCAGCGGCTCGGTTTGGCGCAGGCATTGGTCAATGATCCGGAGCTGCTCATTCTCGATGAGCCGACATCGGCGCTCGATCCGCCGGGCGTGCTCGAAGTGCGGGAGCTGTTGCGAGCTACCCGCGACGAGGGCAAGAGCATCTTCTTCAGCTCGCATCAACTCTCTGAGGTGGAGCATATCTGCGACCGCATCGCATTTCTTGACCGGGGCAGAATGCTGCGCCATGGCCCGCTTGCCTCATTTCTGGAAGACAGCGGGCAATCCGAGATTGCGATTCGGGGATTGTCTGCCAGTGCAGAGGTGGTTCAGCGCTATCAACCGTATCTGCGCCCTTCCACTGACGGAGCTTTGCACTTTGTTCTGCCTTTGAAGCTGCAACGCGAACTGATCGAACGGACGTGGGCCGCTGGTGGGGAATTGGTCAGCGTTTCTCCCTTGCGCCGGACGCTCGAAGACTTGTTTGTCGCCTGGAGCGAGGAAGGCCGGGCATGACGAAGGTATGGCTCATTGCGCGACGTCTCCTCTGGCAAAATCGCTGGCTCTTTCTGATGCTGATGTTCTGGCCCTATGTCATGGCTCTCATTCTGACTGTCGGAGGTAAGCCGGACCCCGACGACGTTACGTGGATGCTGCATCAGGAATGTTTTGCGGGTCTCGCGCTGGTGGCCGTGACGGGAAGCACGCTGCTTGGCAATGAGCAGCGATCGCGCCGCATCATCATGGTGCTGTCACGCGCTGTGAGTCGCCCGCAATATTTGCTTTCGCTGCTTGCCACGGCGTGGCTACCGCTGGTGCTCTATGTCAGCGGATTCATCGTCAGCGGGATCATGCTGGCAGCCATGATCCGCCAGCCAAACCGTGGCATCTTTGTCATGGCGCTCGCTCAGCTTGTGCTCGGCGTGTGGGCCGGATCGGTGAGCATCTTCTGGTCGGTTCTGCTACCGCAGATTCTGGCTTCGCTTGTCTCTGTCGCTTGTGTGGGACTTGCTGTCTTCGTTGGTGGTTTGGGAATGATAGGCCCCGGAAGATTACTCCTCGCTTTGTTTGAGATCGCGATCTCCGGACACAACACTCCCGCAACCATCGGGATCGATGCGCTGCTTACGCTGGTTGGAGGTGGGGTATGGTTCGCAGCGGCCGCCTGGATATTCGGCCGCCGCGATCTGAACCTTACTGCGGATTAGCTGCAGCGGTGTTCGCGCCGCTCTCCGGGGCCGATGGAGACAGCGTGTTCGCACCAGCCTTCGCCAATGCCAGCACACGACCGGGGACGATGCCCAGAATCAATGTGGCTGCGACAGTCAGCAGAAGCGCGACCAGCAACGGCGCGGTCGCGGGCGGTATCCCATCCAACAGGTCACTATGCACTGGCTTCGAGTAGGCCGACACCAGCAGCCGCAAGTAGTAGTACGCTGCGATTCCGCTATTGACGAGGCCAATGATTGTGAGCCAAACCATGCCGGAATGCAGTGCTGCGGTAAACACATAAAACTTGCCGAAGAATCCGCCGGTGAAGGGAATCCCGATCAGAGACACAAGAAAGAATGCGAGCGCTCCGCCGAGCAAAGGGGAACGGTAAGCGAGCCCGCGATAGTCCTGAATGAGGGTAAGCCGGTCGCCCATTCCGCCTGCATGGCTGAACACGGCAAAGATGCCCACGTTCATGGCAGCATAGCCCATCGTGTAGAAGCTTGCAGCGGCAATGCCGTCCGTCGAAAGCGCGGTAAATGCCACCAGCGTATAGCCAGCATGCGCAATCGATGAATAGGCCAGCATGCGCTTCACATTCTGCTGCCGCAACGCACCCAGGTTGCCAAACGTCATGGATAGCGCCGCCATCCACCAGACCAGCGGCTGCCAGTGGTTGTGCAGCGCAGGGAGGGCCACATAAAGAACACGCAGCAGCACAGCGAAAGCGGCGGCTTTAGGCGCCGTGGACATGAGTCCAACGACCGGAGACGGCGCACCCTCATAGACATCAGGCGTCCACACCTGAAACGGCACAGCCGAAACCTTAAAACCGAGCCCAATGAGAATCATCGTTAGGCCAATAGTCGCCAGAATCGGAGTTTGACTCGTTGTCAGCAGGCCGGCAATCTCTGGAATGTGTGTTGTTCCGGTCGTGCCGAAGATCAACGCGATGCCGTACAGGAAAAAGGCCGTCGCAAACGATCCCAGCAGAAAATACTTGATCGCGGATTCGGGTCCTTTGGCACTTTTTTTGCGGAAGGCAGACAGGATGTAGGTCGAGATCGATGAAATTTCGAGCCCGATAAAGACCAGGAGCAACTCAACCGCGCTCGTCATCAGCATCATGCCGACTGCGCCGAAACAGGTAAGGGCAAAGAGCTCGCCAAGATTCTCTTCATTCGGACCGGCTGCATCGAGCGTTACCAGCAGCGTTGCCAAAACAATGCCCGCAATCAGGATGTGAAAGAAGACGCTGAAGGCATCTGTCTGAACTGTGCCGAAGAAGGCTGTTCCCGCGGGCAGTTGCATCTGCCAGAGGCTCGCGGCAAGCGTCACCAGCGTTCCCAGCACAGCGAGCCAGCCAAGCGGTTTGCGACTGGCATTTTTAGCAAGCAGCGGTTCTGCCAGCATGATGATCACGCCGGTAACGATGAGAATCGCCTCGGGGAGAATACGGAAAATCTGGGCTGGTCCGGTCATCGCTTCTCCGCCACAGTCGTTGTAAGGTTTGTTGTCACATGTGCCACGTTTTGCGCCAGGCCGCTCACAGCTCCGCCGATGGCGCGAATCCAATAGGGAGACGCTACCCCAAGCACAAGCATCAGAATCACGGCCGGAACGAGCGCAAACCCTTCGCGCGCCACCACATCGGGTACGGTCTTATTTGCGACTAACTGCGACTGCTGCCCATAGAAGAGTTTCTGAATCATGCCGAGCATGTAGGCAGCGCTGAGAATCACACCTAGGGTAGCCGCAGCTCCCCAATAGGGATGAACGCCGAAGCTGGAGCTGAGAATCAGGAATTCCCCGACAAAGCCGTTCAATATCGGCAACCCGATCAACGAAAGCGTGGTGATGAGATAGAACGTTGCCATGCGCGGCAGCTTTGCAGCCATACCGCCGTAGAGCGTCATATCATACGTTCCGTAGCGTTCGTAGAGGATGCCGAAGAGGATCAGCATTGCCGCGCCGGAAAGCTCATGGTTCAGGATGTGGTAGACCGTTCCATTCAATCCGACAATAGTGAAGCAGAAAATACCGAGAGTGCAGAAGCTCAGGTGTCCAATGGTTGAGAAGGCGATGAAGCGCTTCATGTCCTGCTCCACCAGCGCGATCAGCGCGCCATATAAGATGCCGATCACCGCCAGGGCAATCATCAGCGGAGCAATTTCCCGCGACTGGGCAGGGAAGAGGCCGAGGTTGAAGCGAATAATCGAGTAGAGGCCCAGTTTGCCTGCCACAACCATTGCCATCGCCGTGGGGGCTTCTGAGAAGACGTCGCTCAGCCAGCCGTGTAGCGGAAAGACCGGAACCTTTACCGCAAAAGCCGCCAGGAAGGCCAGCGATATCCACCAAAGTGCCTGCGGGGCAAACAGCCCGCTGTTCTGCGAGAGAATGCGTTGTGTCTCAACAAAATCGAAGGTGCCTGTCTTCGCATACAGCCAGAGCAACGCAACGAGCAGAAGCGCCGAGGGCAGGAAGGTATAGAGGAAGAACTTGATCGCCGCCTGCGGCCCGCGATTGCGGCCGAACATGGCAATCAGAATCGCCATCGGCACCAGTGACAGCTCCCAGAATCCGTAATACAGGAACATGTCGAGCGAGACGAAGACGCCGATCATCGCTGTCTGCTGTAGCAGGAAGAAAAAATAAAACTCTTTTGTGCGCGTCTCAATCGCCTTCCACGAGGCGAGCGCAGCCATCGGCCCGAGGAAGCCGACCAGCACCACCAGCCATAGCGAGATGCCATCGACGCCGAGGTGATAGTGGATATTCGGGCTCGTGATCCACGGATGGTTTTCTTCAAACTGGAAGCCCGTCTGTCCGTATTGATAGTGCGCCGGCAGATGCAGCGTGAGCGCAAAGGTCGCCAGCGTCACCAGCAAGGTAAACCACTGGATAAGCTTTCCGCGCCTCGGCAACAGGGCAACGACGATCGCGCCTACTGTAGGCACAAACGTAATGGTCGATAAGATGGAATCGTTCAGCACAAATACGTTCCCTGATTCAGTCCTTCGTTAAGGCACCCTATCGAAACAAGAGGTGCGTTCCAAATCCAAAATACGTCAGCAGCAACAAAGCAGCCGCTCCCAGGGCGAGCCATCCAGCATAGGAACGGATGTTGCCGGACTGCACGCGCTGCACGAGCGATCCTAATCCCTGCGTTGCGTATCCAGCAGCCAGGCCGCCACCGGTAATCACACCCGTATCGAAAAGCCCCTTCAGCACATAGCGCGAAACAAGCAGAAGCGGCGTGACGACGATGGCTCCATAAAACTCGTCGACCCAGTATTTGTTCAGCAGCAGCGAATAGAGTCCGCGCACCTTTGCCGCGAGCTGCGCGGGCAGTTCCGGCTTCGCAAAGTAAAGCAGGTGCGCGAAAAACCATCCAATGGCACCCACCGCAACAGAGACGGCTGCCAGCAGGAGCTCAAGAGACCTGCTGCCTTCGGCAGCTTCCTGAGGCGCCCCGATTGCGGGACTGAGGAAGTGCTGGATCTCATTGTGACCACCGAGCGCCGAAGGAACCCCGACCCAGCCGCCGATCAGGGAGAGAATTGCGAGGATAATCAGCGGAACCAGCATGATCCAGGGACTCTCGTGCGCGCCGTGGCTATGCCCATGACTATGATCATCGTGCGCAACTTTCGGCGCGCGGCTTTCACCGAAAAATGTCAGGTACCACAACCGGAACATATAGAACGCGGTTAAACCCACCGTGATGAGCCCAACCAGCCAGATGATCTTTCCGCCGTGCGGCGAGAGGAAGTCCTGGTACAGAATCTCGTCTTTGCTGAAGAATCCGGCGAATCCAGGTGCTCCCGTGATTGCCAGGACTGCAGCCGTCATCGTCCAGAAGGTAATGGGAATCTTCTTCCGTAAACCACCCATCACGCGCATATCCTGTTCCCCGCTCAACGCATGGATCACGGAGCCGGCGGCAAGGAAGAGCAGCGCCTTGAAGAAGGCATGCGTCAGCAGATGGAAGATTCCGGCGGAATAGGCTGTAACGCCGCAGGCCATGAACATGTAGCCAAGCTGCGAGACCGTCGAGTAAGCCAGCACACGCTTGATGTCGGTTTGGACCAGGCCAATCGTTGCCGCGAAGAATGCCGTGGCCGCGCCAATGATCCCAACGGTGCTCAACGCGAACGGCGAACGGTCGAAAATGGAATGCGTGCGCGCGACCATGTAAACACCGGCAGTGACCATGGTTGCCGCATGGATGAGAGCAGAAACCGGTGTCGGGCCTTCCATCGCGTCCGGCAGCCAGACGTACAGTGGAATCTGCGCTGACTTGCCGGTCGCGCCAAGCACAAGAAACAGCGCAATCGCTGTCAGGAAACCGCCCTGCCACTCCGGATGCTGCGCTACCTGGCTGAAGACTTCACTGAAGCTCAGAGTGCCAAAGTGCGCGATCAGCAGAAACATCGCAAGAAGGAAACCGAAATCGCCAATACGGTTGACGACAAAGGCTTTCTTGCCAGCTTTTGCTGCGGAATCCTTCGCAAAGTAGAAGCCGATCAGTAGGTACGAGGCGAGGCCGACACCTTCCCAGCCAACAAACATCAGCAGGAAATTCTCCGCCAGCACCAGCGTCAACATGAAGAACATGAAGAGATTCAGATAGGCAAAAAATAGCCAATATCCTTCTTCCTCGGCCATGTATCCGGCTGAATAAATGTGAATGAGAAAGCCGACGCCCGTCACCACCAACAGCATAATGAGCGTCAACTGGTCGAACGCGAAGGCAAAGTCGGCGTGGAAACCGCCCGCAGCAATCCATGTCGCCACACGTTCGGTATAGGGCAGCGTCAACGAGCTGTAATGCAGCGCGATATTTGCGACCTGCAAAAATGGAATTAACGTGGCAATCAGCGCCACGGCCGTGACAAGCGCTTTCGGAAAGCGCCGGCCAAGCAGACCGTTCACCAGAAATCCAGCGAAGGGAACGAGCGGAATCAGCCAGAGATGTAGGGAACTGGTCATAGTTTCATCAAATCCACTTGGTCAACATCAAGGGTGTGGCGCGTGCGGAAGATAGCGATGATAATCGCCAGGCCCACAGCCGCCTCAGCCGCCGCTACCACCATCACAAAGAAGACAAATATTTGCCCGCTCACGCGATGCCACTGGTGCGCAAACGCGACGAACGTCAGGTTCACCGCATTCAGCATCAGCTCAATGGACATGAAAACAGTGATGATGTTGCGCTTGATTAGAAACGCCGCGACTCCAATCGAAAAGAGAATTGCGCTCAGCACAAGGTAATAAGCAATCGGAACCATTCTGCTCAGTGCTCCTTTCGCGCCAGCACAACCGCGCCGAGGATGGCAACCAGAATTAACACCGACGTGACTTCAAAAGGCAGCAAGAGGTCACGGAAGAGCATCTGGCTCAGATCGGCCGTTGTTACGAGATAGCCGCCTAATTTTGCCGATCCAAGATGGTGGCTTTGCTTCAGAAAGATGTAGGTAAGGATGCCGAGCAGTGCTGCGACTCCGGGAAAGCCGACCAGATACGCAGCCTTGCTGCCATGCGTGCGCTCTTCCGCTCCGGCATTCAATAGCATGATCACAAATGTGAACAGCACCATAATTGCACCGGAGTAGACGATCACCTGGGCGGCCGCCAGAAACTCTGCGCCCAGCAGAAGATACAGCACGGCGAGCGACGTCATCACCACAATCAGCGAAAGCGCGCTGTTAATAGGGTGGCGTTGCAGCAGGAGATTCAACGCTCCCGCAACACATAACCCGCCGAAGATGAAAAACAGGACTAGATGCATGCTCTTAAGCGAAACGATCCATGAAGAAACAAAATTGAAAATCAGCGTTCGGGTGAGAGAACTTCCAGCTCACTCTAGGCCGCGCGAAAAGCCAGCCACAGGCTTGTCGCAATGATATTGGCAATCGCCACAGGTAATAAAAACTTCCAGCCAAAACCCATCAGTTGGTCATAGCGGAAACGCGGCAATGTGCCGCGCACCCAGACGTAAAGAAAGAGGAAGAAAAAGACCTTTACCACGAACCAGAAGACCGGCAGCAGCGCCTGCACTACTGGCCCGCCCCACACAGGCAGAAGATTGCCGAATGGGCTTGACCATCCACCGAGAAACAGCAGCGTAGCCACGCAGCTTACCGTAATCATGTTTGCGTATTCCGCCATAAAGAACATGGCGAACTTCATCGAGCTGTATTCCGTGTGATAGCCGGCCGTCAGTTCGCTCTCCGCCTCAGGAAGGTCGAAGGGAGCGCGGTTCGTCTCGGCATAGGCCGCCATCAGGTAGACGAAGAAGGCAACGATCTGCAGTCCGCCAAAAATATTCCAGGACAACAGCCCGTGGGTCGACTGCACATTCACAATATCGCGCAATCGCAGCGAGCCGGTACGCAATACCACGCCTACGAGCGAAAGCCCAAGCGCAAGTTCATAGCTGATGAGCTGCGCGCTGCCGCGCAGCGCGCCCAGCAGGGAATACTTGTTATTCGAGGACCACCCGGAAAGGGCTATGCCGTATACGCCAATCGAGGTGATTCCTAAAATCACCAGGAGACCGATGTTCACATCGGAGATCTGGAACAGGTCGACGCCTTTGAAATGAATCTCCTTGCCGAAGGGAATGACGGAGATCGAAATCAGTGCGCAAGACAGCGCGATGAGCGGCGCCAGAATGTACAGCGGCTTGTACACGCTGGTGGGCATCAGGTCTTCTTTGAGGAAGAGCTTCAGACCGTCGCACAGTGGCTGCCACAGGCCGAACGGACCGACGCGGCTGGGTCCCCAGCGGTTCTGGATGCGCCCCACCACCTTGCGCTCCAGCAATACTGTATAAGCTACGGCCATCAGCAAGATCATCGTCACGACGGCGACCTTCAGCACGCTTAACAGTAAAAAGATCCAAATGCTAACTTCCATCGGGCCTTCCAAAAAATAAAGTACTAATCCGCCGCTGTTTCCGCGGGGTTGGGTGTTGTGTGGGACTCGACGACCGCTTTCAGCATATCGCTGAAACGTCCAAGCGTCCCGGAAGTAAAGAGTGTGTCCTCAGCTGGCAGCACTAAGTCGCGCCGTGTAGCAGCAGGTTGAAGTTGTACCAGATCAAGCTTCTCCTGCTGATCCGTTCCTGTCATTAATTCCAGACGCGAGACGTTATAGCTCGGCACGAGCCGCTGAATCTCGTCGAACGCAGCAAATGGATCAAATGGGCTGAGCTTCGGCTCCAGATGATTGGCCGCAAGCCATACGGCGTGGCGGTCGGCTTCACCCGAGTGAACGCCCCGCGACTGTCCCATGTCTGCGTGGCTACCGCGCCCGAAGGGAACTAGCTTCTTCGGGTCGGCGCCCATGCGGTCTGCAAGACGCACAATCAATTCAAAATCTGTGCGCACTCCGGACTTGTCCGCTGCCTTCTTTACCAGTTGGATATCGCCGTAGGTATTGGTGACCGTTCCCGCCTTCTCATAAAGATTGGCAGCAGGGAAAATTACATTGGCCAGTGCCGCAGTTTCTGTCATGAACATGTCTTGCACGACAAGGAACGTGTTATTGAGCGAAGCGGGGTCCACTCCATAACGCGATACGGGGTTCGAGCCGACAACATATAGCGCCGCCAGGTTGCCGCGCTCAGCCGCGTCGAACATCTGCAGCAAATTGAGACCCTCAGCCTGCGGAAGGACAGAGCCGTATTCTTCCGCGAACTGCGCCGGGTTGTTTACCGGAACATAGCCAGGCAGGAGATCGGGCAGCAGACCCATATCGGCTGCGCCGTGCGAATTGACGTAATCACCCAGCGCAGCAAATTTCGAGTTAGGCAGTCCCAGTCCGAATTCAACCAGAGATTGAATGTCGCGTCCTCTATATTCGGAGCCGAAGACGATCAGCAGAGACTCTTCCTTGCGAATCGCATCACGGAAGGCTGCTGTATTGTCATTGCCGGCAATTGCACCATCGTTTCCGGTAAGATACTGCACCAGAGACGCGTAGCCATCCTGCGGAATCTTGACGAACGCCTTCGCCTGCCTGCGCAACTTGATCTCTTCATGATTGGCGACATAGATGCGAGCGCGGTGCAAGCGGACATTCGAGCGCAGATTCCAGGCCAGCGCCGGGTGCTGCTCCGTAGGATTGTTGCCCAGCAGCAGAATCGCAGGTGCGGTTGCCGTATCGCGGAGTGATGCGGTGCATCCTGCTTTTCCGGCAAGAGCGGCAGCAAACGAAACATAGTCCGCTGTACGATGATGATCGATGTTGTTCGTGCCAAGGACCGTCCGCGCAAACTTCTGCAGCAGGTAGGCCTCTTCATTGGTCGTGCGGTTCGATCCGATCACGCCTATGGACTCGGCGCCTCGCGCCTCGCGAATCTCACGCAGCTTTTTTGCTGCAAAATCGAGCGCACGGTCCCAGCTGACTTCGGCAAACTTGCCATCAGGCTGGCGGATAAGGGGTTTCGTCAGGCGGTCTGTGCGGTTGGCAAAGTCGAATGCGTAACGGCCTTTGTTACAAAGGAAATCGCCGTTCATGCCGCTCTTGTCGCGGTTGTCGCCACGGATGATTTCCACTCCATCGTTCACGCTGCGCACGCCCAATGTTGTCTTGCAGCCATCGCCGCAATGCGTGCAGATAGTGGCGACGTGATTCATCTCCCAGGGGCGCGTCTTATAGCGATAGGTGCCGGAGGTCAGTGCGCCGACCGGGCAAAGGTCTATGCACATGCCGCACTCTTCGCAGTTCAGGTGATCCTGCCCGTTCGGTGCGATTACCGCGCCAACACCGCGGTTCTGAATGCCAAGCGCCCAAACATCCATACCTTGACCGCACACGGTAACGCACCGATAGCAGAGGATGCACCGGGGGCGATCGAAGTAGACGACCGGCGACCATTGCTGCTCTTCGCGGTGCTGCTTGATCTCGACGTACTTCGATTCAGCAGCCCCGTACTTGAAGGTCATGTCCTGCAGTTCGCATTCGCCGCCTGCATCGCACACCGGGCAGTCGAGCGGGTGATTGCCCAGCAAAAGCTCGATCGTACCTTTACGCGCCTGCTTGACTTCGTCGGTTTCCGTCGCAACAACCATGCCTTCCGTAACAGGCGTGGTACACGCTGTCTGCAGTTTGGGCATTTTTTCGATACGGACCACGCACATGCGGCACGCCGCCTGGACCGACAGGTTCGGGTAATAACAGAAAGCCGGAATCTCGATACCGGCATTTTTGCAGGCATCAATCAGCAGCGTCCCGGCGGGTGCGGTCAGCTTCTTGCCATCGACTGTGAACGTTACGTCAGCCATCTCTTACTAATCCTCTATACGAGCGCCGGTTCTTCTGTATGTGCGTATGGGCAAGGCTTGCCATTTAAGTGATCTTCAAACTCATGCCGAAATTTCTTGATAAATCCAATTGTCGGCATCGCGGCTGCGTCGCCTAGCGGACAGAATGTGCGACCCAGCATGTTCTCGGCAAGATAGCGGATGTTGTCGAGGTCTTTCGCAACGCCGCCGCCGGCATGTACGCGGCCAATGGTCTTCTTCAGCCAGTCCGTGCCTTCACGGCAGGGAATGCACCAGCCGCAGCTTTCGTGCTGGTAAAACTTGATTGTACGCAGAGCAAACTCGACCATGCAGGTCTGGTCGTCGATGACGACAATGCCACCCGATCCAAGCATACTTCCTGCTTTGCCCATCTGGTCGAAGTCGAGCCCGACATCAATCTCGTCTGGCGTCAGCACCGGTGTAGACGAGCCACCCGGAACAACAGCCTTTAGTTTGCGTCCGCCGGGGATGCCTCCGCCGATTTCGTAGATGGCCTTCTTCAGGTTGTAACCCATCGGCAGTTCATATACGCCGGGATTTTCGACGTGTCCGCTGATGCCGAACAACCGTGTCCCGCCATTACGCTCTGAACCGACCCTGGCATAGGCTTCGCCGCCCATCAGCAGAATGTGCGGCACGCTGGCAATCGTCTCAGCATTATTGATGACGGTAGGACCACCGTATAAACCCACTACAGCAGGGAAGGGAGGTTTGATGCGCGGCACGCCGCGCTTGCCTTCGAGCGATTCCATCAGCGCCGACTCTTCGCCCACTTCGTAAGCGCCGGCACCGGTCTGCGTGATGATATCGAAATCGATTCCCGAGCCGAAGATGTTCTTTCCAAGAAAGCCCTTTGCGTAGGCATCGGCCACGGCTTTCTCCATGATCTTCAGCAGGTAACGATACTCCCCGCGCAGGTAGATGAAGCCCATCTTCGAGCCGATCGCAAGCCCGGCAATCATGGTGCCTTCAATCACTGCATGCGGATCGTGCAGAAAGATGAGATGGTCCTTGCAGGTTGCCGGCTCGCTCTCGTCGCCATTGACGAGGACGTATTTCGGGCGCTCCGACTGCTTGGGGACAAACGACCACTTCATGCCGGTAGGGAAGCCGGCGCCGCCGCGTCCGCGCAGACCGGATGCCTTCATCTCGGTGATGATCCAGTCGGTACCCTTGGCAATCGCGGTCTGTACGGCCTTGTAGCCGTCAAGGGCGATGTATTTGTCGATGTCCGTGGCGCCCTGTCCAAAGCGGCGCGAGATGATCTTGACTTCATCGGGATGGGAGACGAGTCTCGGCATGGTTACACGGTCTCCTTTCCACGTCCTGCTTTGTAATCCTCTAGGATTTGGTCGACCTTCTCGGTTGTCAGGTCGTCGTAGAAGTCGTAGTTGACCTGAATCGCGGGAGCCCAGCAACAGGCACCGATGCATTCCACTTCTTCGAGAGAAAACAATCCGTCCGGAGTTACTTCCTTGTGCCCGATGCCGAGCCGCTTCTTGCAGTGCTCGAAGATGCCGTAGCCGTCACGCAGCATGCAGGAGATATTCGTGCAGACCTGCACGTTGTACTTGCCCGCGGGCTTGGTCCGCAGCATGGAGTAGTAGCTCAACACGCTGCGAACATCGTGGTCGGCGATGCCGACGCGCTGCGCGATCTCGGAAATCACTGCGTCGGAAATATAGCCGACTTCATCCTGCGCGTAGAGCAACATGGGAACGAGCGCCGAGCGCCGCACCGGATAAAGCGCAACCAGGCGATCGAAGCGCGCTGCCAGTTCCGGTGAAAAGATAGTGGTAGCAGGAGTGCTCATTCTAATTCCTCGTTCAAACTGTTCCCGTTCAAGCTAATCTTGGTCAAAAACCTTTGCGGTGAATGCTTCAGCCGCAATTTCCAGTTCCACTGCGCCCCGGCGGTTGCTGAACGTCACGAGACTATCGAGTCCGAAACGAAACTCGCCGCTGCTCAACTGCCGCTCCGGCCCAGGCTCGTCTTCATAGGTTGCCCACTGGCCTGAACCTTTGTTCGCGTCGAATTCAATTACCAGAAGCTTTTTCTCTTCGCGGACGGTCAGCCGGCCATCATTTCCGTCATCGACAAGTGCGTGGCCTGTAATTCTACCCAGATCATGCGCCGCTGCATACGAACGGACCAGAGAAGCAAACGAAATCCAAAGCTCTTTGAAAACCTGTTCATCACCGACAGTCTCGCTCACCTGTCGATCTCTCCCAGAACAATGTCGATCGATCCGATCACCGCCACCACGTCGGCAATCAACCGTCCCGCACACATGGTCTGCAGGGCCTGTAGCGTGGCAAACGAGGGATTCCGCATATGGACGCGGTATGGTTTCGCCGTCCCGTCACTCACCGCATAGTAGCCCATCTCGCCGCGCGGCGATTCCACTGCCTGATACACCTGCCCGGCAGGAACTGCAAAGCCTTCGGTCACAATCTTGAAGTGATAGATGAGGGATTCCATCTGGGTCTTCATCTTTTCGCGGTCGGGCAGGACTACGTGCGGAGCGTCTGCTGTGATACGCCCTTCCGGCATGCCGGCCAGCGCCTGCTCGATGATCTTCACCGACTCGCGCATCTCCTGAATGCGGACAACGTAACGCGCCCACACATCGCAGTCGTTTGAAACCGGCACCTGAAACTGAAACTTCTCGTAGCTGGAATACGGCATGTCACGCCGCAGGTCCCAGTCCACGCCCGACGCGCGCAGCGGCGGGCCGGTGACGCCCAGAGCGATGGCGTCTTCGGCACTTAAATGCCCAACACCTTTAAGCCGGTTGATGAAAATAGGATTTCCGGTCAGAAGATTTTCATACTGATCGATCTTCTCCGGCATGCGCTTGATGAAAGCCTTTACGCGGTCGAAGAAGTCGAGCGGCGGCTCAAGCGCCAGTCCACCCACGCGGAAATACGAGGTCATCATGCGCTGTCCGGAGACATGCTCGAAGATGCGCAGGATATCTTCGCGCTCGCGGAAGGTATAGAGGAAGACGGTCAGCGCGCCAATGTCCATGGCATGCGTGCCCAGCCAGACCAGATGCGAGTTCAACCGCGTCAGCTCATTCAGGAGCACGCGAAGCCACTGCGCGCGGTCGGGAATTTCAAGCTGCAGCAGCTTCTCAATCGCCAGGCAGTAGGCCAAATTGTTGGTCATCGGGCACAGATAGTCGATGCGGTCCGTCATTGGAACGACTTGCTGGTAAAACTTTGCCTCGCAGGTCTTCTCAATGCCGGTGTGCAGATAGCCGATATCCGGGACGACATTCAAAACCGTTTCGCCGTCGATCTCAATCACGAGGCGCAACACGCCGTGCGTCGACGGGTGCTGCGGGCCCATATTGAGGACCATGGTGCGATCTTTTGCGCCCTCTTCCTGGTGCCCCTTGAGCAGCGTGGTGGTCTCGACGAATTTTGCCAGTTCAGGACTTGTCGGCATTAGCGGTAGCCCTCCACGGGATAGTCCTTGCGCAACGGATGGCCTTCCCACTCTTCCGGCAGCATGATGCGGCGGAGTGAAGGGTGGCTATGAAAGCGAACGCCGAAGAGATCCCATACCTCGCGCTCATAAAAATTCGCCGAAGGCCAGATGGGAGTAATACTGTCAATGCTGGGGTCGATGCTTTCGACGGGAGAGATAAGCCGTACGCGATCCTTAAGACTGTGCGACAGGATATGGTAAGTCACCTGAAAGCGCGGTTCGCTCGGATACCAATCGACGCAGGTGATGTCTTCCAGGAAGTTATAGCCCGCGGCTTTTACGGTTTGACAGGCGCTGCGGATCTCATCGCGCGCAATGGTGACGGTCAATTCATTGAGGGCGTATTTGGCATCCAGAACCGCATCCGGGTTCCACGCCAGCAGGGAAGTCATCGCCCGGTTATCCGGCAGGGCTGCCAGAACAGCATCTTTCCCTTGAACAGCTGAGTCCATCGAGTCCTTACTTTGTAGCGAGCCGTTACCGAAGCTCTTGTCAGAAAGTGTTTGTCGAAGACCTGTCTGCTGAAATGCCTACAAATCACCCTTATCGGAAGACCAGTCGAGAATCCCTTTCTTCCAGATATAGAAGAATCCAACCAGCACAAAGCCCAGATAAACCAGCATCTCCCAGAAGCCGAAGAAGCGCGACCCGGTGATCGCCGGCAGCCGGCGATAAATCACAGCCCACGGCAGCATAAAGACTACTTCCACATCGAAAAGGATGAAGAGCATCGCCACCATGTAAAAGCGAACGGAAAATCGTCCCCTGGCATCGCCTTCCACAGGAACGCCGCATTCGTATGCATCCAGCTTGGCTTTGAAGTTGCGGTGACGGCCAAGAAACCACGACGCGGTAATCATTCCTGCGCCAAGGCCAACCGCAGCAAGAATTTGCAGTATCAGCGGTACGTAATTCCAGAAATAATTTGCGCCCTGCATCTCAATCTCACCGCCTAAGCGTTTTATCGCCGAAGCCTCTCTTGTGAGAGTAGTTTCTGCTTGCTATTGC
>Ga0206946_1066_pt1 | contig 36693 bp, 35 predicted proteins | sample Alteio_BWOrgHeat_2_FD_152965 | JGI IMG/M metagenome (GOLD analysis project Ga0206946, IMG submission 152965) | Enriched cells from forest soil in Barre Woods Harvard Forest LTER site, Petersham, Massachusetts, United States -... | ecosystem: Environmental > Terrestrial > Soil > Temperate forest > O... | reverse complement strand
ACAAGGCCAAAAGGATAAAGCTTTATCCATTGCCAGAAATATGTTATCAGCTGGTTTAAATCGACAGATGATCCAGGATCTTACAGGTCTTTCTGCTCTAGAGTTGTCTCAATTAGATTGACAAAAAATAAAAAATTAAAAGCTTAACGTGCTGACACGTGGATTGGTGCAGGCTGATCAGGCAAATATAAAGGCCCCGATTGCCCACAGGCTGTTAGCAGCATACTAAGACTTAAATAAAATACACAACGCGTCATCGGTTAGCTTAATCTGGGATCTAGGTTGAATGGGTTTTTGTCCGTTGCAAAATCAATGCGCTCCTAGTATAAACTGATTTTCTTATTAAAAGTAAAAATCTGTTACTATGGCTGAATCTTTAACTTATTTTGAATTGGGCACACAAACACCGAAGGCAGTTATTATCTGTTTTCATGGTTTGGGTGCCAGCGCTCGTAAATTGGCTGATGCGATGATGCAATTGACTGCTCATCCTCATTTACGTTTTGTATTTCCAGATGCACCGATACGCCCAGTTACTGTGAATCAAGGATTGCCTATGCGTGCTTGGTATGATATTCGCGGATTTGGTTTCGATGCTTCGGAAGATGATATAGGACTTCGGTCCACGCATAGTTTGTTGGAACCGTTAGTACAGGATCAAATAAATCGCGGCATTACAGCGCAGCAGATTTTTTTAGCTGGATTTTCTCAAGGAGGGGCGTTGGCTTTATACAGCGGCTTGCGTTTCGCTCAGCGTTTGGCGGGTATTATCGCTTTATCTGGTTATTTACCAAGACCCATGCTCTTGGCTCGAGAAGCCAATAGTACAAATCGCCAAACACCTATTTTCATGGCGCACGGCTTGCATGATACAGTCTTATTGCCTGCTTTAGCTCGGTATTCTTATGAATGTTTGCAAGCGCTACATTATCCAGTTGAATTTTACACTTATCCTATGGATCACTGTGTTTGTAACCAAGAAGTGGATGATCTTATTACTTGGTTACATAAAGTTGTGCCTGAGCTTTAGTGCGTGATGTGTTGGTACGATAATGCATCTGCGTAATTTTTCGATCATTGCACATATTGATCACGGTAAATCTACTTTATCTGATTGTTTGATCACGCATTGTGGCGGTTTGACTCCACGCGAAATGTTGGAGCAAGTGTTGGATTCTATGGATCTGGAACGCGAACGTGGCATTACTATTAAGGCACAGAGCGTTACACTGTATTATCGCGCTTTGGATGGGCAAGATTATCAATTGAATTTTATCGACACGCCAGGTCACGTTGATTTTGCATACGAAGTATCACGATCACTCGCAGCCTGCGAAGGCGCTTTGCTTGTTGTCGATGCGGCACAAGGTGTAGAAGCGCAAACGGTTGCTGTATGTTATACCGCGATTGAGCAAAATCTAGAAGTATTACCTGTATTGAATAAGATCGATTTGCCGCAGGCTGATCCGCAACGCGTGATTCAAGAGATTGAAGAAATTATTGGTATTCCAGCTCAGGATGCTATTTTGGTCAGCGCTAAAAATAATATAGGTATCACTGAGCTATTGGAACGTTTAATTCAAGTCATTCCGCCTCCCAAAGGAGATTGCTCAGCGCCTCTAGCCGCCTTAATCATTGATTCTTGGTTTGATAGTTATTTAGGCGTTGTTTCTTTAGTACGTGTTAAAGAGGGTACGATTACAATAGGTGATAAGATTCAAATGATGTCGACAGGCCAGATATGGACGGTTGAATCGTTAGGCGTTTTCACACCTAAGCGTGTAACAAAGCAGCAATTATATGCGGGTGAAGTTGGTTTTCTTACAGCGGGCATTAAAGATATTCATGGCGCGCCTGTAGGTGATACAGTAACACATGCAGCTAGGCCTGCTTCTATTCCTTTGCCGGGATTTACAAAAGTAAATCCCAAGGTGTTTGCAGGACTGTTCCCAGTCAATGCGCAAGATTATGAGATTTTTCGTGAAGCTTTGGATAAATTGAGTCTGAACGATTCTTCATTATTTTATGAAGCAGAAACGTCTGAAGCTTTAGGCTTTGGGTTTCGTTGTGGATTTTTAGGTTTGCTGCATATGGAAATTGTGCAGGAACGCTTAGAGCGCGAGTATCATTTGGATTTGATTACAACAGCACCGACTGTGGTCTATGAAATTGTAACTTCAGCAGGGCAAACGATGTTGATCTCGAATCCAGCAAAATTACCTAAACCACAAGAGGTCACACAGATTCGTGAACCGATTGTATTAGCACATATTTTAGTACCTCAGGATTATTTAGGTTCTGTTTTGAGTTTATGTAATGAGCATAGAAGTGTACAGACCAACATGTTATATGTCGGTCAGCAGGTTTCTTTAAGTTATGAATTGCCAATGAATGAAGTTGTTTTAGATTTTTTTGATCGACTTAAATCTATAAGTCGCGGCTATGCTTCTCTCGATTATCATTGGATCCGTTTTCAAGCAGCTGACTTGATTCGATTGGATATTTTAATTAATGGAGAACGTGTAGACGCCTTAGCTTTATTGATGCATCGTTCACAAGCGCAAGCAAAAGCACGTAATCTGGTACAGCGTTTGCGAGAACTCATTCCGCGCCAAATGTTCGATGTTGCGATTCAAGCTGCAATAGGAGGTCATATTATTGCGCGTGAAACCGTAAAAGCCTTGCGTAAAAATGTGTTAGCAAAGTGCTATGGAGGAGATGTTACGCGTAAACGGAAACTTTTGGAAAAACAAAAAGCAGGTAAAAAGCGTATGAAACAACTCGGTAAAGTAGAAATACCACAAAGTGCTTTTCTTGCTATCTTACGTTCAGGAAAAAATTAATGTTTATTATGAATTTCGAAGCTCTGCTAACGGGCGCTACTTTGTTAGCAGGTCTGATCTATTTATTGGATATCTTGTTATGGGTGCGCTCGCGGCCTGAAGGTCAACAACCCTCTTTTTTTATTCACCATGCGCGTTCGTTTTTCCCTGTGTTGTTATTTGTTTTATTATTACGTTCTTTTGTTGTGGAACCATTTCGTATTCCATCAGGATCAGAAAAGCCTGAATTGTTGGTCGGTGATTTTATCATTGCTAATAAATTTATCTATGGTTTGCGTTTGCCCGTTGTGCATATTAAATTCATGTCTTTCAATGAACCAAAACATGGTGATGTGGCTGTTTTTCTTTGGCCCCATGATCCTTCTACGTATTTTATAAAACGTGTGATCGGTTTGCCAGGTGATCAGATTACGTATCATCATAAGATCTTATCGATCAATGGCCACAACATGCCACAATCTTTTCGTAGTTATGCGCAAGATGAGGATGAATCGCAGTTAGATTCTTGGCCCGTTGTGATGAATCAAGAGAATTTACTCGGAATTAAACATGATATTTATATTAATCCGCAACAGAGTGCTGATGATTTTTCTATCGTTGTGCCGCCGGGGGAATATTTTGTGATGGGCGATAATCGTGATAATAGCTACGACAGTCGCTACTGGGGATTTGTTCCGGAAAGAAATCTCGTCGGTAAAGCATTCAGAATATTTTTCAGCTGGAATCATGATACTGCTTGGCATGTACGCTGGCATAGATTGGGTAAAGCAATCCATTAATCGATTTTTATGAAGTCAGATCTCACCGTACTTGCTCAAAGTCTCGAATATCGCTTTAATGATATTCGTTTATTAGAGATGGCTTTGAATCATCGTAGTTTTCGTGGCTATAAAAATAATGAACGTTTAGAATTTTTAGGCGATGCCATACTTAATTTTGTCATTGCCTCTGCTTTATTTCGTAGAAATCCACGTACACGTGAAGGGCAACTCAGTCGTTTTCGTGCGCATTTAGTGTGCGGTGAAACACTCAGCTTATTAGCACAACATTTTAAATTAGGAATGTATTTACGCTTAGGCGCAGGCGAATTAAAAACAGGAGGCGCGCAACGTGATTCTATTTTGGCCGACGGCATGGAAGCAGTCGTTGCTGCGATCTATTTAGATGGAGGTATTGCGGCATGTGAGTCTTGTATTTTAAATTGGTATGCTGATAAATTAGCGATTTCGGGTAAACTACCTGATTTCAAAGATCCAAAAACACGTTTGCAAGAATATTTACAAGCGCGTAAATTATCTCTGCCGAACTATGTCATTCTTGCCGTTGAAGGAGCTGCACATCAGCAAATCTTTAAAGTGGCGTGTACGATCGACGGTGTGGATCAGCCCACCATGGGGCAGGGCAGTGGGCGACGGCGCGCAGAACAAGAAGCAGCACAACATATGTTACAGTATTTAAAGATATCGGATGAACCGTAATACTCACTGTGGTTATTGCGCTTTTATCAGCGTGCCGAATACCGGAAAGTCAACGTTGTTAAATGCTATTTTAGGTCAAAAGATCAGTATTACTTCGCATAAACCCCAGACAACACGTCACCGCATCACCGGCATTAAAACGACGGATACAGTGCAAACTATTTATGTGGATACACCGGGTTTGCATAAACAACAACGACAATGTTTAAATCGTTCCATGAACCGCGCTGCTTTGTATGCAATTGATATGGTAGATGTCATCGGATTTATCGTGGAAGCAGGTCGTTGGCGTGCTTCTGATCAAGCTGTTTTAGATCGGCTGCATGAATGTACTGTTCCGGTTATTCTTATTGTCAATAAAGTAGATCAACTTGCACAGCAAGCTGAATTAATTCCTTGGCTTGACACGTACGCACGTAAAATGGATTTTGCAGCGGTTGTGCCGATCTCCGCGTTGAAAAATACGAATGTATCCGCTTTGGAAGAGGTGATAGCGCAGCATTTACCCGAAGAAGATTTTCTGTATCCGCGAGAGCATAAAATTACGTATTTGAGCGATACATTTTTAGCCTCTGAGCTGATCCGCGAAAAATTGATGCGTAATCTTCATCAAGAATTACCTTATCATTTGACGGTAGAGATTGAAACATTCCAAAAAAAAGGAACGGTATTGCATATTTCTGCTGTGATTTGGGTCGAACGTCCTGGACAAAAAGCAATTGTCATTGGAAAAAAAGGCGCGCAGTTGAAACGTGTGGGCCAGGATGCACGTTTGGCGATGGAACGTTTATTTCAGTCGCGTGTTTTTTTAAATGTTTGGGTTAAAGTTAAAGCAGACTGGTCGAATGATGAAGCGAGTTTAATGCGTTTTGGTTATTTGGATTAATTAAGAAAGTTTTCGATATTTCATGTACGATTAAATTAATAATATAAAGAATTGAGTCAAAAGGATATGAACTCAAATGCTGATTTAGCTAGGCGCTGCCGTGAATTGATACGACAGGCTAAGTTAGGAACCATGCGTGTTGATTTTAGGGAAGATATTCTTCTTATTACGTTTGCTGACTTCTCACCGTATCAATCCTGTTTAGAGTTTTTACGTGAGCATGTCTTTGGGTCATCTGGGACAATACAAACCCATGAGTCGTGTCTGCAAATACAACTCACATCAGAGCAACATAAAGAACTAAAGGAACAGTATCAGATCTGGTCTGGATTTAAAGCAAACCGCGCTAATTATTTAATCAAAAATATTACTGTCAAAGTTTTAGATGAGGAAGGTGATTTAGATATGATACGTGATATTAAAGCGCTAAACTTTATAGAATCGATTACATTGCATCCAGCACGTCCTAAACAAGAGATGGCATTACGGTTTGATCGAAAAAAACGTTATACCGTGAAGGCAACGGGCGTGGAAGATCGTCAAACGCGCCAACCGCAATATACACCTGAACAAAAATACTGTTATTCAAAACCACAATCATTTAGTTTTATAAATAAGGGATTATATCCGCCTTTATTTAAATTCTTTCTTGACTCTATCGTTAAGGTAGGTGTTTGTATTGATATCAAGAATGTTTTATTTAATCGTATGTTTTTGGTTGATTTTGGTACTGTCAATCGTCCTTATGATTTCTCTTCGAAATACGACGCACTTAAATTTTGGGAAAATTTTGCTAACTTAGGTGAATCATCTATTTTGTTTTCTGATCTAGAGCGTTTTTCAACGGCTTTGTTCAAACTACAAATATGCTTAGAACGAAGAAAAGCGATAAAAAAGAATCTTAGAAAAACTTTAAACCACCGTCGTCGCGGACTCAGTAGATACAACGAAGTTTTAGCGCGTGCTCGCTGGGATACCGATGGCAGTAGTAAAGTTATCATTGAATGCTCTAATGGATGTTCTAATTTAGAATCGCGGCTTTATGCTCAAAAATTCTCGCAAATGCTCAGAGAAGCATTGATAGAGCGTTCGCGCGTTTTTGCAGATTTTCATACTCAAACAGATGAACGGATGTTTTATTCGTTTGATCCAGAAGATGAGATCCCGATCTTTTTTTATTATCCATCGAGTTACAATTACTTATTAAGCGGTTTACAGCCTTACGATGTTATTGATCAGGCGATTGATAAAGATATCAATTTTTATTCTTATGATATTAGAAAACGAACTGATTTAAATCAGCACGTTAACGATTTAAGTTCGTTGAACTATGATACGAAAGAGGATCGATTTAAAATAAACATTTTGTTAGCAAGCATACAAAACGTGGAATTTTTTGAAAAATCTGATTTTATCTGCGCGGTTGCTTATGCCATTGTGAATCAGCGTTTCGATTACTTAAATACATTGCTAGATAAAAGAAGACAGTTTTTTGTTACATTAGATTCGGATCTTACTAAATCCATGCAGGGGATTCAAAAGTTAAAAGATAAAATAGTAATGATTTCTAACGGTGTTCAGAATCCGCTTGATTTAGAAAAAATTGTAGAAAAAGAGTGGGAAGATTTTCAGAAATTTGAACAATTAGCGCAATTATTATTAGCAGTGTGTGAGAGATACAATAAATCTGTTAATAATTCAATGGTTAGATGTATACGTAAAAATTTTTCGACAAATAATAAGCGGGCTCGACTTGATCAACTTTCAACGCTTAAGCAGATTGTATGTAATGCTTATGAGAATTACGATCAACAGAATTTTTCTAAACTGCTAGACAAAGCAGCGCATTTGAGAGACACAGTGCAAAAACAACATGCGAGCCAGTTGAGCGCATTATTTTTTTCTACTGAGAGTGAATTCGTACGTCTGCTCAACTTGGCTATACAAGAGGTTGAGGATAAAAAAGAATCAAGCTTTCACAAGATGAGTTGCACCGTTTAGGTGAATCGAACAAAATAAGGCATACTATAAAGCTTTAAATTAAAACACTGAAATTATGTCTTCTACTGTCTTAAAAATGCCGATTGGCCAAAGTGATTTTCGCTTTCTGATTGAAGGGAAGTATTATTTTGTTGATAAGAGTCTGTTCATTCAAGAGATACTTGAAGATACTCAGATTATTCTCATCACACGTCCGCGTCGTTTTGGGAAGACCTTGAATCTTTCCATGCTTCATTATTTTTTTTCTCAAGAAGTAGACGAGCAGAGTACAGCGGGCTTATTCGAAGGGTTAAAGATTCAAGAAGCGCCGGAAGAGATACGTCAGCATCAAGGAAGATATCCGGTCATTTTTTTAACCTTCAAAGATTTAAAATGCACGCATTTTGAAGAGACGTATCAGGATTTTTGTCGATTAATTTCTTCATTGTATAAAGAACATCGCTATTTAATCCAATCTGAACAATTAGCACTGGATGAAAAAAAGGAATACCAAGCGATTTTAGAAAAAAATGCATCTCCCAGTAGCCTGCGTTATTCTCTAAAGACCTTGAGTGAGTATCTCCATCGCCATCACAAAGTAGCGCCGATTATTTTGATCGATGAATACGACACACCGATCCAATCAGGGTATTTAAACGGCTATTACCCACAGATAGTCGAATTATTTCGGGCATTTTTAGGTTCAGCGTTAAAAGACAATCCGCATTGTTTCAAAGCAGTGTTAACAGGAATTCTGAGAGTATCGAAAGAAAGTTTATTTTCGGGATTGAATAATATTCGCGTGTATTCGATGTTGAACGAACGTTACGGCCAATACTTTGGATTTACCGAAGAAGAAGTCCAGGATTTATTAGAACGAGCCGGTTTAAGTGAACGATCCGCTGAGATACGTTGTTGGTACAACGGCTATCAGATTGGAAGATACACGGTATACAATCCCTGGTCGCTATTGAACTGCGTGGATGAAAAAGGGTTACTAAAATGTTATTGGCTCAATACTAGTGACAATGCGTTAGTGAAAGAATGTTTATATCGTTCCGGTTTGATCCATGAAGAAAGTTTTGAACGACTCTTGGAAGGAAAAACAGTGGAGTGTCTGATTAATGAGAATATAGTTTTTTCTGTACTGCAGAATTTAATCCAGCATGATTCAGTCATCTTAAGTTTTTTATTGATGGCGGGTTATTTCAAGGTAGTGTCGGTCAAGTATATAGGGCGATCGGAACCACAATGTCAGTTAGCGATTCCTAATAAAGAAATTAAGATCTTGTATGCGGAACTCGTTGAAGAATGGTTAGTGTCAGGACAGAGTCGGATTCAGAGCAGTGAGTTTTTAAATCAATTATTACAAGGGGATATAGAAGCCTTTGAAGAATCCTTTCAATTTTTATTAGAGAACACGATCAGCGTGCATGATTTAAGTAAAGAACCGGAAGCGTTTTATCATGGCTTTATGATTGGCTTAACCGCGCATATTCAATTTCATCGGAATTATTGTTTAAAATCGAATCGAGAAAGCGGACAAGGACGGTATGATTATCTGATTTTATCGAAGGATCCGAACAAACCCACACTATTAATGGAATTCAAACGCGTACGACCGAATAAAACGCACTCATCCTCCGAAGTCAATGATCTGTTAGAAAAAACAGCGCATGAGGCATTAGCGCAGATTGAAAATAAAATTTACTATCAAGAAGCAAAACAATACGGCAGTCAATCTATCTTCACGATCGCTTTGGCTTTCTGCGGTAAACAATTTAAGCTTGTTTATTCGGAAAAATCAGCATTTGGCAGGTAGTAGGATAATCTTTATTTCAAATTCTTTTTCTTGATTTTCGTCGTTAAGTTTCCGCGATAATTCAACGGAATGTACGGAGGATTTTTTAAAGGCTCTTTTGCTTTTTTAAATCGTACTTCTACCGTTAATCCACCTCCTTTGGATGTTTTTAAATGAATGCTTGCTCTGTGCAATTTAGCAATTTGTTCGACAATGGCTAATCCTAAGCCGCTGCCTTGTGTTTGAGTGCCTAGTACGCGAAAAAAACGTTTGGATGCCTGTGTTTGCAAGGCTTCTGGAATGCCTTGCCCATTGTCAATGACGGATAAAATTAATTCTTCGGGCGCATGTCGAATCACAACGCGAATTAAACTTTTCATGGGTATATAGCGAATTGCATTGTCGATCAAGTTGCGTAGCAAAATATGTAAACCAGTCGCATTGCCGCGCAAAATATGGGATGATCCGTCGGTTTCAAGTTCAATGTCAATTTGTTTTTCCAGTGCGCTCGGTACCGATTGTGCAATTACGTCTAGGGCTACTTTTTCTAATTCTACTTGTGCAAAATATTTAGGTGTTATCGTTTCTGGATTGAGTCGATATAAAGTGAGCAGTTGTTGTACTACATGCGAACAACGATCTACTGCTGTAATTACTTTTTTTAAATGGTCGTGAATTTCAAGTGGATTGGTCGTTTTTAAGGCGACTTGTGCGTGCGTGCGTAGCGCTGCCAACGGTGTGTGTAGTTCATGTGCCGCATCGGCAGAAAATTGTTGTTCACGCTCAAACGCTTGTTTAACGCGTGAAAATAATAAATTGAGTTCATTGACTAAGGGGGCAATTTCAACAGGTACTGTATCTACCGTGACCGGATCTAGGCGATCAACGGCACGTGTTGCTACTTCATTGGCAAAAGAACGAATACGTTTCAGGGCGCTGTTCATCAATAGCCAAATAAATAAACCAGAGGCTGGATAGATAAATAGAATTAAACAAATAGCGTCGCGCAGCAGATTTTTAAAAATTAATTTGCGTAAATTATAATCTTCGGCCAGCGCGAAAACATAATTGTCTCTAGCATTGTATACGGTGAGTACACGCCATTTGTGTCCGTTCACGTATTTATCACTGAAACCCGCTTGACCAATTAATGAAGTATTTGCTGCAGCGGCAGAGGTTACAAGAAGTTTTCCGGTGTGATCCCAGGCTTGAAATAAATATTGCCCATGTTTTTTGTTAACGCTGTTTGCATGCGTGATCTCTTGCAAAAATTGTACGTGATGATTTCCAATATGTTGCATATTTTGGGTAGTGTAGCCGTTTATTTGTGCGAGCTTTTTGAAGATAAGGCCGACTTCTACGAGTAGATCGTCCATGGTTTCATTAATTCTTTTTTCTTGTAAATAATAACTACTCACAATACTGATGAATGTTGTTAGGATGATCGTCAGCAACAAGTTAATTAGTAAGAATCTTTTCAACGACCAGCGTATCCACATACTAAGCTGAATCCTTTTCAACCATGTAGCCGACTCCGTAGATAGTGCGTATAAAATTAGCTTTTAGTTTTTTACGCAGATTATGAATATAAACTTCCAGTGTATTGCTGTCGATTTCATCAGACCAACCATAAAGAAATTGATTTAATGCGTCTCGCGATAATACTTTACCTGCATTTTCTAAAAGCTTTTGTAAGAGAGCAAATTCACGTCGCGATAAAGTAACGGGTTGATCGAATGAAGTCACTGTGTGTGAATTTGGATTTAAAACGATATTTTTATAAACTAATAAAGGGTTAGCGCGTTTCCCAGAAAATCGCCGCTGTAGTGCGCGAATACGTGCAAATAATTCATCGAGATCGAACGGTTTTGTAACATAATCATCGGAGCCGCTGTCGAGTCCTTGTATACGATCTTCTACACCATCGCGTGCTGTTAAGATAAGAATTGGTGTAGTGATGCCACGAGAACGTAATTCGCGCAGTAGGGTTAAGCCCCAAATATCCGGAAGCGTTAGATCAAGTAAGATGACATCAAATAAATCAGGCTGAATAAATTTTACTGCAGGTTTTCCTTCTTTAAACCAATCGACACTATAGCCTTCTTGCTTTAACCCCTTTACTAAGCCGTCACCTAATAATTCGTCATCTTCAATTAAAAGAATGTGCATATTATTCGCTACTGTCCTGACTTTATGCAAAAATACTCGTTTATTGCCTTAAATTACTACGCATTATGCAGTGGTTCTCTCTAATTTTGTTTTTTGTATTACTCAATTTTTTGTGGCGAGGTTTATCGCAAGAACCTCGCCCTATTCCATCGCCGCTCTTAGGAAAGACGGTTCCAATGATGCATGCTCCAAAGTGTGCGGCCGGATCTTTGACTTCAAAACATTTTTTAGGCCATTGGTCTTTGTTAAATGTTTGGGCCAGTTGGTGTCAGGTCTGCATTTATGAACACGCGACATTAGTAACGCTTAAAAAAGATGCTCGCATTATACTCTATGGACTGAATTATCGCGATGACATGCATGAAGCGCGCACTTGGTTAATACGCCATGGAAATCCTTATACACAGCTGTTTTATGATCCAAAAGGAATTTTTGCGTTAGATCTAGGCGTGTATGGTGTTCCGGAAAGTTTTTTGATCGATCCAAAGGGAATTATTCGTTATAAGCAGGTCGGGCTTATAACGACTGAAGCGTGGGCTAGGAAAATTTTGCCGTTTGTTGACGGAAATCAACAGGAGTCGCATTAGAGTCTACTTTGCGTTTGTAGCGGACTAAATTGGCGAATGATATCGCGGTTAATAACACATAAAAATAACCTTGCGTTACATCCATTAACCAAGAATTTACTAAGGAACCGGTGGCAATGGAGACTAAAACCGCTTGTGCGAAAAATCCTTGTAACTTGGGTAAATGTGTGCTTTCTAGCGCGTGTATGTAAAAAAGCAGTAATAAAATACTTAATCCAAATAATCCGAATTGCACCGTAATATTTAGATATTCATTGTGTGGATTGCGTGTATCCGGACCATAGTGAGTGGTACGCGCATAATTTTTTTCAAAGCTTGCTGTGCCGTAACCGAAAAACGGATGTGCTTTGATTAATTGAAAACTGTTTTGATAGAAAGACAGTCTTAATCCTAGTGAGGTAATTTTCTTTTTATGTTGTTCATAATCTTGAATATTATGTAATCCTTCCAGAGAACGTTGTTTAAACGCATGAGAGAATAACGTGACATTACCAAGTATTAAACCAACGATAAGCACGGCAAGACTCAATCCTTTCCAGCGCGTCAGTTGCCAACCTAATAAACAAGTTAAAGCTACAAATACAGGATAAGCGGATCGACCTAAGTTGATGAAGAACACATTATAAATCGTTAATAAAGATAATAATCCAAATAACCAACGCCATCGTTTGGTAAAAATAAAGAGCAGCGTGAAGCTATAGCTGGCAAAAGCAAAGAGGAAACCAGTAAAAATATGATCTTTAAAGACACCGGAGTCTTGGAAATTCTTATGAAAAAGTGGTTCCAGAAAATACTGGCTATACGATAAAAACAAAGTTAATACGATGGATGATAAAAGCGCTATCGTACAGCGATAGGCCATGCGTTCGCCCGCTAGGAGTGGAAACAAGAAAAAGACGAGTAAGAATTTTTTATATTTCAACAACATGGTACAGACGGCTGTTGATGAGGCTTCTGTATAACTGCTTCCGAGTAAAAATAAACAGAAAAATGCTAGAAACAACCAAGCTATCGAATTTTTTTTGATTAATTCGATCGGATATCCATAGCGTACGCTGTGCACAGCCCAACAGAAAACAGCAGCCAGGATAGATATTTCTAGCATGGCTGTGGAAATAGGCAGAAAAAAAACAGCGGCAATCACTAAGAACTCTGCAGCTTTCTGCCAGGTTAATTTTGAATCTTGAGCAAACATAATGCATTGATTCTAACAGAAATCAGAAGGGTCGTTGGGAAAAATTTTGCTGATTTTGTCTTGTGTTTGTGGCAGAAGTTTGAGTTTCGTTCATAAAACTGTCTTAATTATTTTATTTTTTGGATTTATTAAGAGCAAATGTTGAGTGAACTTCTTGAGTATTGGGCTGATGAGTGAGGGGGGGGGTAGATGGAATGCAGCGATGGAATATAGCGTTTGAAGCCACCGTTTGATGTTGCGACTGATTTTCCATTTTGCAAAGGGTTTTCAACGATCCCGATTTTTGTGCTTCAAACAACTGAACGAAATTAAATTTTTTATTGCCACATGTTTCCATGAAGTACTTAACTTCTTCATCCTCTGTAGCAAATTTCGTTAAACACGCTGCCGGTTGACATTTTTGATACATTCGGTCTAAAAGTGGATAATTTCTAAGCAATTCTTTCTGATTTTTTTGTGTTTCTAAAATGAGTTCATAGACAACTTGAAAAGGTAGATGGATGGATTGATGTAATAATTGAGAGGCTTTGGGGTGTTGTGCTAATAAATGCTGATTTTGCAAAGAGAATAGAGCTAACTTTTTACTGCAATCTTCTTCAAAAAACTGGCACAGTGATGAAATATCTTGAGAGGGCGGTAATTTGTCTAATAGCTGAATGACCGTGTCTGCATGAAAAATTTTCATAAAATAAAGAAGTAATGGAACTCCGAATGTTTTTTGTGTGCATCGAACTTCAGCATGATGCCAATCAACAAATAGTTTAAGCAATATAGTAGGCGATGCTTTTTCGATCAGCGCTTGCATGACCTCATCATGTATTTCACAAAAAATAGCGAATAAAAAGAATCCAAAAATAAATAGTTCATCAAGCGCATTTTTTTTATGATGCTGTGAGAATGAGCGTTGTACACTTTCATCTGCTTTTTGATACAGCGTGCTGTAAGTATCATCCGTTGTTTTTTTATGGTAAACATTGTAAATACGTTTTAAGAGTTCATCGAAAACGACTAAGATATGCGAATTATGTTGATTTAATTGTATTAAATAATCTGAACAATCTTTTATTTTGGATAAAATAGGTAGTCTTTCTCCATACTTTTTATTGATAGCAACGACGTTACTTTTTATAGGGATTTTAGGCCGAGATCCAAAAAAATTGCCAAAAAGCACCGACATAGTCTGTTTTGTCTCGGTCTGTTTTATCGCGTAACATGTGCTATCTCGTTTCAAAATTTTATTTTTTTTACCAAATTCAATGACAGTTTTCACTGCGTCGTTTTCAAACATCTTATTTAAAAGTAGATAATTTCCAACAAGATTTTTTGGATTTTCTTGTATTTTCGAAATAATTTGGCAAATTAAATCGCTGTCATTGAGTGTTAATGACTTGTATATCGTGACAGCAGTCGCTTCATTTTCATTCAATGAATTACGATGTTCCAGCAAAAATTCCGCCAATGCTTTATAATAATTTGTTTTCAAATAGAATGGTGCCGCAGGGTTGTTGATGTTTACTGTATTCAATAACAAAAAAATTACGTTGGGGTATTTGTTTAACAGTATGGTAAATAAACTATCTATTGTAGATCCAGATGAATGTGAATTAAGAATATTGCGTAATATATTAGCAGGCGTATTCGTAATAAGAATTTCGATAGTCTTATTGGGTAATTCACATAGAGCCGCTAGAATCAAGAGTCCAAATGTAAATATTCCAAAAGCATTGCTGATTTGTACGAACTTTTTTTGTTTCTCATACTCTTTTGAATAAGCAAGATGAGTATCTTCAAATAGCGTTTGCACTTCCTGATAAGCATCTATATAAGAAACACACTTGAACTTTACTACATTGTCATAAATGTTCGCGATTGTTACAAAAACTTCACTCAGTTTAGAATCCTTATTAACAATTTTTCCCCTTTATAAGCTATTGGTTCGGGGAGAGGGCAGTAAATTGGGCCTTGTTTCCTATCTGCCTCTCCTGCAAGTTTTCTATATTTTTTACGCGCATGAGGAATATTTGATATCATTTTGTGCGCTTCACGGAAGTAGTTCTCATTGTTATTTTTCTGATATTCATTCATTTCTTGTAGAAAATGAGTTTTTATGAATACCTTAATTTCCTGGAGTCGATTTTCTAAATTTCCTTCCCTACTTTGTGTATCAATTTGGCCTAGTAAATAATTTACAAAGAATTTTTTAAAATCTAATGAAACGTTCCCTGTCTTTTTTACAACTTGTTCTTGTAAATACGTCATTACGTTATCCAAAAGAAACGGATGAAGAGGAACTAGTAAGCTTTTGAATAGGGAGGAAGCAGTGCTTGGATATTTTTCTGAGAATTCTTGACCGAGTATGAGGTTTAATAACGTTTGATCAGTAGAATCGAAGACAGGTGTGTCAAACATACAGGAAAAATTCAAAGATGTGATTATTTTGTTTAGTAAAAAATAAAAGGTCTCTCTTTGTGAAAGATTTTTAGCTTTTGAAAGATTTTGAGCGAAGTGATTGAGTAAATAAGTTTCATATGAATCTATTTTATACGTTTTTTGGCAGCTAAAAATAATAGATAAATTTTCCGCTGATGTTTTATCTATAAGATTTATGAGATCAGCATTACAATCATTGCCTATTATTGTTTTTTTCTCAAGGAGACGTAGCATGACGCGTGTTAGTAGTTCTCTGAAAAATGGTATCTCTGATTTCATGCCACTATTGCACTTTTCACAATGTTTGCTGAACAGCCTTTGTTTTCCAGGTTCTTTAGCAAAAACTGTGTTTTTATCAAATAAAAACCATAGAAAATCTTTAATCATTTCAACATTTCTGTTCTTGACGTTTTCTTCTTTTTCCAAATAATTAATTGAATAAAAGGCAAGACTATCATCAGACATAATCCATTGAAACGCCAAGACAACAGGTTCTAGTTTCTTTTTTAATTCAAATATATTGCTAAATGTGCAACACAGTATCTCTACTGCGAGATTATTGAAGAGCTGAGTAAAAGATATATTTAATTTTTTAATAACGGATTCAACTACTTCCAATGAACACTTCAGGATCAAGTGAGTAAACAAATGAGGTGTGGCACTTTCTTTTATTACGGTTGGTTGACTCTGAAAAATGTTGCGTAAATCCTCTATCGGTATTTCACCTAATAACCGCATTAATTTATTTGAATGAGTCTCACTGTCTGGATTACCAAGTATTACGGTATTGATAAATTCTGTTTGAATCTTGTTCATATGATAAAATACCTTCATCAGACTGTACGGATAAAACAGTGAATATATTACCTTATCTCATCGCATTTTCTACAACTGTTCTTTGCATTTTATTATTGAAATCATTAGCAGTGCGTATCGGTTTGGTGGATGCGCCTTCTGAACGTAAACAACACGAAGGACGAGTGCCTGTTATTGGTGGACTGGCCATTTTTCTTGGATTTTTATCTGGCTTGTTAACACTGCCTATTTCTTTGCAGCCGTATCGTAGTTTTATCGCCGCTTCAGTTTTGTTGGTATTTACTGGGTTATTGGATGACTTTCAGGAGCTATCGCCGCGTGCACGATTTTTGGCGCAACTATTAGCAGCTTTATTAATGGTTTTTTGGGGAGGTGTTGCTTTGCATCATTTCGGTGCATTGATTCCCCATCATCGTTTTATTTTGGGCCATTGGAGCTTGTTCGTTACGGTCATTGCTGTGCTTGGCACTATTAATGCCGTTAATATGATGGATGGTATCGATGGACTTGCCGGTACATTGGTTTTGATGCAATTGCTATGTTTGGTTATTTTGGCATGGCATACACAACAAACGTCTGCTGCGGTTATTTTATCTGTCTTGATGGCTAGTTTGTCTGCTTTTTTATGCTTTAATCTTCGTTCGCCGTTTGTACGTTGCGCGCAGGTGTTTATGGGCGATGCGGGCAGTATGTTGTTGGGCTTTGCTTTGGTTTGGTTTTTGATTGATCTGTCGCAGACGACCACGATTACACCGGTGACCATGTTGTGGATTATGGCTTTGCCTTTGTTTGATACGACGCGAATTATCATCCATCGATTTTGGCAAGGTCGCTCAGTTTGTGCACCTGATCGCAGACATTTACATTATTTGTTCCTTGATTTAGGGTTTTCTGTACAACAAATCATCGGACTCATGGTCATGATCGATTTATGTTTTTCTGCTGTGGGTCTTATGGGTTATTACCTGAAAATTTCTGAATACATTTTGTTTGTTGGTTTTTTCTTTAGTTTTATTATGTATTCCTGGTTCGTGCATAGACTGTGTTATCGTGTTTATTCAATGACTTGATGTGTTTGCTTGTTAAAAAAACTTGCATTCTGAGTTAATTATGTTAAAAAGTAACTGTTGTCAGTGGCACTGTTTTGGTGTTGCACTGGTTCGACAACAGAAAAATTTTTCTTAAATCTATTCATCAAAGGGGATCAATGATCATGAAGAAGACTGGTCTAGTTATTGCTGCCGCTGCTGCTGCTTTGTTTGTGGCAGGCTGTTCGAGCAGCACAGAACCGTGCGCAACACCTGTCCCTGTTGCTACAAGTTCTTGTGACGCTGCTCCTGTAACCTCGTGCAAAGGGGCATCTTCTTGCAAGGGTCACAGCGGTTGCAAAGAAGTGACGCATCATCGTCATCATCGTAAGCATCATCGCCGTCACCATCATCGCATCGCTAAGAAAGTTGCTGAACCCAACACAAATAGCGAACAAGGAAATGATCTGCCAAACGCTAGTTAAGCTTTAATCAGATTGTTTTTTTCAGCAAGTAAAGCCAGGTTGTGCCCCTGGCTTTATTTTTTGTGATCTAAAAGCACATCAAGGAATAATACAAGCAGGGTCGTTTTAGAATGGTTGCTGTGAATTATTATGAATTCTGATTATTTAGGTTATGGCCTTGGTTTGCGCGCTAAGCATTATGCGTTTATTTTAGAACATCATCCCGCAGTCGATTGGTTTGAAGCTTTAACCGAAGACTATTTAACGCCAGGTAGGCGTCTTCATTATTTAAAACGTATTCGTGAATATTATCCTGTCGTGATGCATGGCGTAGCTTTATCAATCGCAGGCAGTGATCCACTCAATCGTGTTTACTTGAATCAAGTGAAGCGATTAGCGCAACAAATTCAACCGGCTTGGATTTCTGATCATGTATGTTGGACAGGGGTCGATGGATTTAACATGCACGATTTATTGCCAGTGCCGTTTACACAACAGGCGCTGGATCATGTAGTGGCGCGTGTACGTTATGTTCAAGATTTTTTAGGCCGGCAAATTTTATTAGAGAATGTCTCGAGTTATGTTACTTATAAAGAGTCTGAATATACCGAGTGGGATTTTTTAGCGGCGCTGGCGCAGGAAGCTGATTGTTTGATATTACTTGATATAAATAATATTTATGTTAATTCTGTGAACCATGGTTTCGATCCTTATCTTTATTTACATAGTTTGCCCAAAGCGCGCGTGCGTCAATTTCATTTAGCAGGGCATGAGCGCTGTGATAATTACATTATTGATACGCACGATGCCTCTATTGTCGATCCTGTATGGCAGCTTTATCAAGAAGCTGTACGGCATTTTGGATTTGTTTCTACCATGATCGAGCGTGATGATAATATTCCTGAATTTCCAGAATTATTAACTGAATTGAATTACGCGCGACACTTGGCTACAGAGATCTTAAACAGTGTCTTACCCGTATGAATACTTTACAGCGTATACAACAAAAATTTCAGTCTTATTTATTAAATAATGCTAAAAAAAAGCCGCTGACACGCTATTTAAGTCTGCCTCATCAAGGCGAACTGGATCAGCGTTTGATGGTTTATGCAAATGCGTATCGCTATCGTTTGTTGGAAGTTTTGGAAAAAGATTATCCTTTGTTATCACAGTGGTTGGGTGAAGAGTTTATAGAGATCGCTTTTGCTTATATTGAGATGTATCCTTCTCAGCATGTCATAATAATAGAATTTGGTCAGCGCTTTCCTGAATTTTTAGCTCAAACACAGCCCTATGCTGCCTATCCTTATTTGGCTGAATTGGCGCAGTTGTTGCGTGCATTGAATCGCGCGGTTTTGCAAACACCTACAGCGGTATGTATGACGCGTGCCGATTTGACCGCTGTACCGATCTCGGATTGGGCTGATTTGCGTTTTGCTTTGCATCCTTCCGTGCAATTTTTATCATTTACTTGGAATACGCTCGCAATACATCAAGCGTTGACTCAAAAAAAGGCGATGCCTAAAGTCTGTTCTGATGCACAAAAATGTATTGTTTGGTGTAAGCAATTACAAGGTTATTATTTGGTAGTGACAGAGCGCGAATATTTTGTAATGCAAGCCTGCCAACACGCCTTGTGTTTTTCGGAATTATGCAATCGGGTGACAGAACGCTATTTTGTTTCGGATCCCGATGCGGCAACTCTTTGGATCGCACAGTTTTTATCCCGTGTCGTTGATGAGCAGTTATTTGTAACGACTACGGAAGTTACAACGTGGTAAGCGATCGTTGTATTTTCATTACCGGCGGTGTTGTTTCTTCTTTGGGGAAAGGGATTGCGGCTGCTTCTTTAGCCGCCGTGTTTGAATCGCGCGGTATGAGCGTCAATTTATTAAAACTGGATCCGTATTTAAATGTAGATCCGGGCACGATGAGTCCTTATCAACATGGAGAGGTTTTTGTCACTGACGATGGCGCAGAAACTGATCTTGATTTAGGCCACTATGAACGTTTTGTACGCGTCAAAATGACACGCGCTAATAATTTTACTGCGGGTAGAATTTACGCTAACGTATTGAATAAAGAACGTCGTGGTGATTATTTAGGAGGTACTGTTCAAGTCATTCCTCATGTGACGGATGAAATTAAGCAATGTATTCATCAGGCTTGTACACTGGCTCAAATTACTTTAGTAGAAATTGGCGGTACAGTAGGTGATATTGAGTCTTTGCCTTTTTTGGAAGCGATTCGTCAGCTACGCATTGAATTAACAGCGGAAAGAACTTTATTCATACATTTAACCTGGGTTCCTTATATTGAGACAACGGGGGAGATTAAGACAAAACCTACACAGCATTCAACGAAGGAATTGCGTTCTATCGGTATTCAACCTGATTTTTTGATTTGCCGCTCTGATCGTAGCGTCTTGCCTGAACATGCGCGTGAAAAGATTGCCTTATTTACGAATGTAGAACGTGCTGCCGTTATTTCTCTTCCGGATGTATCTACGATTTATAGTATCCCTATTTTATTGCATCAACAGAATCTAGATACCATGTTGCTCAAGAAATTTGGATTAGCTGCATCAGTAGCTGATTTGAGCGCTTGGCATGCGGTTGTTAACGCTAAGGAACATCCAACGGCTCAAGTAACGATTGGTATGGTTGGTAAATACATCGGCTTAGCAGATTCTTATAAATCATTGGTTGAAGCTTTAATTCATGCAGGAATTAAAACAAGAACGCGCATTCATATTAATTATTTGGATGCTGAAGAAATAGAGCGTTGTGGTGTTGAAGTGTTGACGCAGGTCGATGCTATTTTGGTGCCAGGTGGTTTTGGTCAACGCGGTATTGAAGGTAAAATTTTAGCAGCGCGTTACGCGCGTGAATCTGCTGTTCCCTATCTCGGGATTTGTTTGGGTATGCAGACCGCTGTGATTGAATTCGGGAGACATTGTGCTGGACTTGAACATGCACATAGCACAGAGTTTGATCCTAAAACGCCGTATCCAGTTGTAGCTTTGATACGTGAATGGATGACTGAAGAGGGTTGTTTAGAACAACGTGACGAAGATGTACCATTGGGCGGTAGTATGCGCTTAGGAGGTCAAGTCTGTCGTTTACAATCAGGAACAAAAGCGTATGCTTGTTATTTGCGCGATAGTATCGTTGAACGTCATCGCCATCGTTATGAAATAAATACACGATTATTGCCTTTATTAGAAGCAAGCGGATTAATCGTCTCTGGTTATTCTTTTGATGGATCATTAGTAGAAATGATTGAGTTAAAGGAACATCCGTGGTTCCTTGGCTGTCAATTTCATCCGGAATTTACGTCTAATCCTCGCGATGGACATCCTTTGTTTACTCATTTTATTGAAGCGGCTCGCGCGAAACACTATAATCGACCTCCTGTTTATACCGAAGGATGAGGATACGAGATCTAATGATCGAATCGCAATCGCTACAAAAGATTTCAGTAGAATCTGTGCGTGTGTCAGAGGACTTGCGTCATGCTTGGTTAGATCTACTCGAAGGCTGCAAAGCTTGGAGAGTTTGGCTGCTCTTGGCTTGGCAGGATATTCGTTTGCGTTATCGTCGTTCTACTTTAGGTCCTTTCTGGATCACCTTGAGTATGGCTATTACCATTTATAGTATGGGTTTGCTTTATAGCAAACTTTTTAAAATGGACTTGAATCAATATTATCCTTTTTTAGCGACAGGTATGTTAAGTTGGAATTTGATTTCTTCTCTTTTAAGTGATGCTCCTACTATTTTCGTCGATGCAGAATCATTCATTAAACAGATAAAGCAACCGTATTGTTCGTTTATTTTTCGCGCTGTAGCGCGAAACCTGATTATTTTTGCGCATAATACGTTAGTATTGGTGCCGATCATGATTTTTTTTCATATGCCTTTTCATTACGTATCTTTGTTGTTTGGCCTCAGTTTACTATTGATCGTATTAAACGCGAGTGGCTATGGGATGTTATTAGCGATTTTAGGCACGCGTTTCCGTGACATCGCACAATTGGTCACCAGTTTATTACAAGTCATTTTTTTCTTGACACCGATCATGTGGTCCTCGAAAGTATTATCTCAAAAATATCAATTTGTGGTTGAACTGAATCCGTTTGCACATATGCTCAATCTCATCCGAGATCCGTTGCTTGGTATTGTTCCGCCCTTATATTCATGGCTTGTTATTTTAGGCATCACTGCTTTTGGTTTATTGGCTGCGTTTATTGTATTTGCTCGCTATCGTGCACGTATTGCTTATTGGCTGTGAATATCTATGGTATTTTTAAAACTTAATTCTGTTTCAGTAGATTTTCCAATTTACAGTATAACAGCACGCTCATTCAGGCAATGTGTCTTGCAGTTAACCACAGCGTGTACTTTAGGCAAGAGTAAACGCAATCGTGTGACAATCAGAGCTTTGGATAATGTTTCTTTTGAGTTAACGCACGGTGATCGTGTGGGTCTGATTGGTCACAATGGTGCAGGGAAAAGTACATTGTTACGTGTCTTAGGACAAATTTATGAACCAATACAGGGGACAGTTATCAGTTCAGGGAAGATTTCCACTTTATTGAGCTTAGGTCTGGGTAGTAATCTTGAATCAACAGGGTATGAAAATATTGTTATTCAAGGATTATTGCTTGGGTTGACTCGTGAACAAATTCATCTAAAGATAGATGATATTGCACAGTTTAGTGAGCTCGGTAGCTATTTATCGATGCCTGTACGTACCTATTCTTCGGGTATGCAATTGCGATTATCATTTGCTGTCGCTACTTGTTTTAAACCAGAGATCTTATTAATGGATGAATTGATTGGCGCAGGCGATCAAGGATTTATGAAGAAAGCGCAGATGCGTCTGAGTAATTTTGTGAATCAGTGTAGTATCATGGTGTTGGCTTCGCATTCTACAGAGACTATTAAACAATTTTGTAACAAAGCTATTTTTATGGAGCGGGGGCAACTGCGTTATTTTGGTCCAGTTCAAGAAGCTTTGGCGCATTATGAGGCCTGTAGTTAATAAATAAACATAACTCATTTTAGATAGAAAACTCCTGATTTTGATGTGATGCTTCGTTCGACAATAAGGGTGCAGTTACGTAACCATAATGAATACCTATGAAAATAGCCTGTGCCATAGAACCACATTTTAATTTACGTAAAATATTGGTACGCCACGTTTTTATGGTTGAACTTTTTACGATTAATAATTTCGCGCATTCTTCTATTGTTTTTCCTTTTGCCGCTAAAAGTAAGCAGCTTAATTCTCGAGCGGTTAATTTCTTATGAAAAATAAGATGCTGTTGTAATGGTATCGTGAACACGAGGGTTTCTAATAATTCGATCTGCTGAGGTTTTGGATGTCTATTCCCCAATTTTGCTAATAAAGTGAGCGTTGCTGATTTCTTTTTTTTCCGTAGTTTATTTGCCATAAGAGTCTTTTATCGTTTTTATTACAGTGACAAGAAAAAACTGATTTGCTACACTCCTGGTCCTCCTAATCTTTGTCAAAAGGAAGGCAGAACGAGTCGATTTTTATTTATATCAGTTTTGATTGCTATCGTCCCAAAACAGGACTGCTATTATCAATCATTTATTGAATTAATGCAAGAATTATCAACGGCAAGAATATTTATGACAGATAAAGGACATGAGGATACAAATCTAGTTCAAGAGAGAGCAGAGCGAGTCCGCCAATTACGACGCAGACATCTTGGGCTTTCCAGACCACAATTCAGTGTGATGAGCGATATTCCAGCAGATACATTAAGGAATTGGGAGCAAGGTCGTTATGGTGGACTGACTGAAAAAGGTGCTAGAAAACTGGTTGCGGTTTTTCAAAAAAGAGGCGTGCAATTAAGTGTTGAGTGGTTGCTGTATGGGATTGGCCGTAGTCCTATTGGGTTGCTCGGCACCTCTGTTCTAAATGTTTTAGTATCTGATGAAAAATTAATTCCACAAGAGCTGGATTTTTTTCATCAACTTAATCCAGATGCAGTCGATTATTGTGTTGTAGATGATAGGATGTTGCCTTGTTTTCTTCCAGGTGATTATATTGCAGGACGGTGGATTCACGAGAAAAATATTAATAAAGCGTTAGGGAAACCTTGCATTGTAAAAACAATTGAAGGATTTATCTTATTTGGTCTTTTAGCTTTGGGTATGCAGAAGAATCGTTATAATTTGCATAATAGTAATACATCTGTTCCAGATAGCTTGAATGATCTTAAAGTTTATAGTGTAGCGCCTGTTCTATGGGTTAGACGCAAAGCAGCTATTGATTAAGTAGAAACGGCTTCTATGTAACCACATTCTTTTCTAGGGCATACTTTTTCTGTGCCTCGGCGTTTTGTAATTTTAAGTGTTATGATAGGCCAAGCACAGCGTGGACAGGCTTCATCGAGCGGTTCTTTCCACACGGCATACGTGCATTTTGGATACGTGGAGCAGGAATAAAAAGTTTTATCAAACCGTGATTTGCGTTTTAATAATGTACCTGAGCTACAGCTTGGACAGGTGATTTTTGTGTCTTGCGGTTTTTCCAGCGGTTCTATGTATTTGCACTTTGGATAATGCGTGCAACCAATGAATTTTCCATAACGACCTGTTTTAATTTGTAAAGCATGGTCGCATTTAGGGCAAGTGCGATCGGGAATGATCTGTGGTTCAGCAACTTGCCTTTCTGTTTCCGAACCCAGCGCACATGTGTAATCACATTCAGGATACGCGGAGCAACCAATAAATCGTCCACGTTTGCCTAAGCGTATAGATAAAGATTTTCCGCATTTTGGGCAAGCTTGTTCTAATTGTTCTTGTGTAACGTCCTTGCGTTGTACTGTTTCTTCTGTCGCAATGACGAGCGCTTTAAAAGGTTCCCAAAAATCTTTGAGTAGTGGTTTCCATTTTTTTTCTCCTAAAGAAATATCATCTAATTGATCTTCTAAGCGCGCTGTAAAATCATAATCAACGTATTGTTTAAAATATTGTGTTAAAAACTTGTTAACAATATGCCCAACGTCGGTTAGCTTGAAGCGTTTTTGTTCGAGTATTACGTATTCTCGTTGTTGTAAAGTAGAAATGATAGGTACGTACGTTGAAGGGCGGCCGATACCATGTTCTTCTAAGGTTTTAATCAGACTTGCTTCAGTATACCGTGGTGGAGGTTCTGTAAAATGTTGCTGTGTATGAATAGCCTGTAGATCCACAAATTCACCTTCGTGTAACACCGGCAAACGTTCTGTATTTTCATCCTGTACAGTCTCATCCTGATCTTCTTGGTATAGCAGCATAAATCCAGGATCTGCGATGGTAGATCCATTGCTGCGAAAACGTGCATGAGAGCCACAACCAAAATCAATTGAAACAGTATCGATCAATGCATGTATCATTTGTGAAGCGATACTGCGTTTCCAAATGAGATCGTATAGCTCATATTGTTCTCGTGTCAGATAGGCTTTGATCTGTTCTGGTTCTAATGTGATATCTGTGGGGCGAATTGCTTCGTGTGCTTCTTGTGCTGTACGACTTTTAGTCTGAAATTGACGTGGTTTTTCAGGTCTATTTCGTGTTCCATAACGTTGTTCAATCCAAGCGCGAATTGCAGTGATTGCTTCTGAAGCTAAATGCACAGAATCCGTACGCATATAAGTAATCAGTCCAGATAAACCGCCTCCAACATCAATCCCTTCATAAAGTTGCTGTGCAGTACGCATAGTACGTTGCGCTGTGAAACCCAATTTGCGTGCCGCTTCTTGTTGTAATGTGGATGTTGTGAAAGGTGCTGCAGGATTGCGTTTGCGTTGTTTCTTTTCGACGCGTACTACTAATAGTCGGCCTTGTGCTTGTTGCAGTAAGTCTTGTTGAATTTGTTCAGCTTGTTCTTGATTAATAATACTGAATTGCTGTAATTTTTCGTCTTGGTATTCGATAAGCCGTGCTGAGAAATTTTGCTTTTGTGTTTGTAATTGCGCGTGAATGCTCCAATATTCTTGCGTTAAAAAACATTCAATTTCTTGTTCACGTTCTGCAATTAAGCGTAAAGCAGGACTTTGTACACGCCCTGCAGATAAACCGCGTCGTACTTTTTTCCATAGCAATGGCGACAGAGTAAAGCCTACTAGGTAGTCTAGAGCACGGCGTGCTTGTTGCGCGTGCACTAAATTCATAGCGATCTCGCGTGGATGTTGCATCGCCTCATTGACTGCCGTACGTGTAATTTCATGAAAAACTACACGATGTATTGATTTTTTCTTTAAAGCTCTTTTTTGTTTTAGCAATTCGCGAATATGCCAAGCGATTGCTTCACCTTCGCGATCAGGATCAGTGGCTAGATAAATCGTATCAATCTGTTTAAGCATTCCGATAATTTTTTGCATATGCTTGGCGTTTTTTTCAATCGGAGCATAGTGCATAACAAAATCATTATCTGGATCTACAGCGCCTGTTTTTGGAATAAGATCGCGTACATGTCCGTAAGAGGCGAGTACTTCAAAACCATGTCCTAGATATTTTTTAATTGTTTTTGCTTTAGCGGGCGATTCTACAATGAGAAGATTTTGACTCATACTTTATTTGTGACTCCTAATATAACCACCTGCAATCGATCGTATATGTCCTTGCAATTCCAGCATTACAAGACGTGCTAACACGAGATCAACCGTTAGACCACTGCGCGCAATGATAGTATCTATCGGTGTCACTTCGAATCCGACACACTCTACAAGTTTTTTATCATGGTCTTCGAGTTGTAAACAAGGTTCAGATTTCATGAAGAGGCTCGTCTGCTGTCTGCGAATTATAGGCAGTTCTTGCAAAATATCATCGATTGTTTCAACTAATTTTGCGCCTTGTTTTAATAAAGCATGACAGCCCTTAGCCATAGGGTTGTGAATCGAACCTGGCATCGCGAATACTTCGCGATTTTGTTCTATCGCGGCTTTTGCAGTTATCAGTGAGCCACTGTGAAAAGCTGCCTCGATTACAAATACACCTAGGCTCAAACCGCTAATGATACGATTGCGTTGTGGAAAATGTGTAGATTTAGCCACTGTATCGGGTAAAAATTCTGAAATAATAGCACCGCCTTGTTCTAAAATCTTTGCTGCTAAGGATTGATGCTGCTTAGGATAAATATGTTTTAATCCTGTGCCTAACACAGCGATAGTTTTTCCGCCGCAGGCCAGTGTGCCGCGATGACTCGCCGCATCGATACCTAGGGCTAATCCGCTGGTGATGGTGAATTCACGTTGCGCTAATTCATAGGCAAAGCGATACGCACTTTCTTTACCTGCCATAGAAGGATTTCGACTGCCAACCATAGCAAGCTGAGTGCTCGCTAAGAGTTGTATATTACCTGCTACAAATAAAACAAGGGGAGGTGCTGATATTTCACGCATTTGTTGGGGATAACTTTGATCCTGCCACGTGATCATTGAATAAGCATTTTGTTGCATCCAATCCAGACACGATTCTACGGTTTTCCAATTGGGAGTTTTTAAAGCCGCAATTAATTTTGGTTTTAGTTTTAAGTGATGCAATTGTTCGACAGACGCCGACAAAATACGCTCCGGTGTCCGTAATATTTGCAGCAAACGTAAACTGGTTTTTGGTCCTAATCCTGGAATGGTTAAAAGCGCTAACCAAGCAGGCAATTGCTTATCATGCACGATTATGAGTGCATATCAAACTATTACAAATTTCTTCTTTGGCTTCTTCTATCCCAACCCAACCAAGAACTTTGACCCATTTGTCTTTTTCTAAATCTTTGTAATGCTCAAAAAAATGCGCGATACCGTTGAGTAATTGTTCAGGCAGATCATGAAAGCTATGTATGTGTTGATATAAGGTCGATACTTTGTGAACAGGTACGGCGAGTATTTTTGCATCGACGCCTGCTTCATCTTCCATTTTTAGCATGCCTACGGGGCGACAACGAATGACCGAACCGATTAACAAAGGAAAGGGAGCTGTCACTAGAACGTCTACCGGATCGCCATCCTGCGATAGAGTTTGTGGCATGTATCCATAATTGCAGGGATAGTGCATCGCTGTGTCAAGAAAACGATCGACATGCAAAGCACCTGTTTTTTTATCAACTTCGTATTTAATGGGATCACTGCGATGTGGAATTTCAATGATCACGTTAATATCATTCGGCACATCGTGACCTGCATCGATTGCAGTTAAGTAAGTCATAGGACTTTTCCTAAAATAAAAAATGCCATCATAAACGATAAGAAGATAATTTTTAAGATAAGTTTTGTTGCTCCACGATAGAAACCTGAGATACGATTACATTCATACAAAATTTGTAGAGGCGACGATCACTATGCGTCTTATTTTTTATCAAGGACTCATTCATGGACAAACGCTTTTTGGGAAAATTAATAAGTTGGCCCCACTACCCTTGGCTTGTTTGGGGATTGGCTGCTGCTGTTTTTTTAATTGAATATTTTGCACGTATTGCTCCCGCTGTGATGGTCGATCAACTGATGATGGATTTTCATGTTCAAGCGTTGGCTTTGGGAAGTTTGTCTGCGTGTTTTTACTATACCTATGTTGGCATGCAAATTCCTGCCGGCTTGCTGTTGGATCGATTAAATATACGTTGGTTGTTAGTTTGTATGGCCTTAATTTGTGCGATTAGCTGTTTATTGCTCGCTTCGAGCACGCATTTGAGTGAAGCATTATTGGCACGCGCTTTAGTTGGTTTTGGCGCAGCTTTTGCTTTTATCGGTACTTTAAAATTAGTGTCACTTTGGTTTCGACCCAATCAATTTGGTTTGCTTGCCGGTCTTACTCAATCAGTAGGAATGTTAGGCGCTGCGATGGGTCAAACATCTATGGCTTATTTGGTTACTCGTATAGGTTGGCGTCATACCTTGCACAGTGTTGCTTTTTCATTGATGTTTATTGTTCTAGTGTTGGCTATTTTTTTGCGCACCCCGGTGCAGAAAACACGTCCTGTTAGAAAAATGAGTATATGGAAAGCGTGCGGTCATTTGATGGATGGATTAATGATTGTGTTGAAAAATCCACAGAGTTGGTTGAATGCTTTGCTCGCAGGATTATTATATGCACCCACTGTCATCATTGCAGAACTGTGGGGTGTTAAGTTTTTGCAGCAAACCTATCATTTAAGTACGCCTTATGCGGCCAGTGGTATTGGCTTAATTTTTATCGGTTGGACTTTAGGCGGACCATTGACAGGTTGGTTGTCTGATCATTTGGGACGACGTAAATTAATTCTAGGTCTTTCAGCGCTGTTGAGTTTGATATTCATCAGTATTTTTTTATTTGTTCCTAATTTGCCTTTGAGTGTTTTATTTGCTGTTTTATTTTTGTATGGCATGGCCAATACAGGTGTTGCTACCACGTATGCCATTGCAGCAGAGCTAAATTCTCCTGCTTTATCAGGAACTTCTGTAGCGTTTGCTAACATGGCTTCGGTATTAATTGGTGCGGTTTTTCAACCTGTTATTGGTTGGCTTATCGATAAAAATAGCGTGCTAGAGCGCGGGGTTCTCGTTTATTCAGCCTATGGATTCCGTGTAGCCATGATCATTCTGCCCGTTTGTTTGCTCTTGGCTATGTTTGTTACGTTGACTATTCGCGAAGATTTTAATCAAGAACATGTATCTCATGAAGAATTTGCAGCGACTGTGTAAATATAGTTTTCAATTGTTAATACTCAGTTTCTTTTTGTTATCTGATCGTGCTGGCGCAGTCTTGCAGTTAGAATTGACGCAGGGAGTTGATAAACCTATTCCTATTTCAATCAGTGATTTTTCTGACGCTTCGACACATACGTCAATTGCTGCCATTATACGTAATGATTTAAATCATTGCGGACGGTTTCAAGTGACGGCAAACGCAGACAATCGTGTGATTGGGCAGGTACAAAGAATAGATGCGCAGCATCTGCGTATTTCGTTCTCTTTAGTAAATACTTTGCAGAATCAGCCGCAAAATTTAGTGACGCAGCAATGGATGATTCGTACTGATCAACAACGTGTGTTAGCACATCGTATTAGCGATATTATTTATCAACAGTTTTTAGGTTTGCGCGGTTATTTTTCGACACGTATTGCTTATGTTTTGGTGAATCGCACGGTTAAGAATACGCGCTATGCACTTATGGTGGCTGATTCGGATGGTTATCAGCCTCGTTCACTTTTGTCTTCTTCTCAGCCTATTGTATCGCCTGCTTGGTCGCATGATGCCAAATGGTTGGCTTATGTTTCATTTGAGAAAGTAACGCCTGCTGTTTATATTCAAGCGTTGCGTACCGGTAATAGACAACTTGTGAGTCATTACCACGGGATCAATGGGGCGCCTGCTTGGTCTCCGGATGATCATTATTTAGCGCTTGCTTTATCTCGCGATCAAGCGAATCCAAAAATTTATGTACTCAATTTAATAAATCAGCAATTAAAACAAATAACCTCTGGTTCAGGTATTGATACAGAACCAAGTTGGTCGCCAGACGGTCGTTCTTTATTGTTTACCTCAGACAGAGCAGGCAGCCCTCAGATCTATCAAGTTGAATTAGACAGCGGAATCGTGCATCGTATCAGTTTTGTTGGCCCTTATAATGCGCGTGCATCATTTGCACCGAATGGACAATCCATTGTGATGCTGCATCGTCAGGAGAATGGCTATACTATAGCGTTGCAAGATTTAAGCACAGGTACAGTACATGTACTCACTGACTCGGGTTATGAACAAGCACCTAGTTTTTCGCCCAATGGATGTATGATTTTATATGAATCAGATCAAGCGTATCATCAAGGTGGTTTGCGCACAGTGGCTACAGATGGGCGCATTGATTTATCTGTGCCCACCTTACAGGGTGATGTGCAAGATCCAGTATGGTCACCTTTTTTATCTCCTTAAAGTGTTTAAAAAATCGGAGTTCAGTTATGTTTAGAAAAATATATGGTTGCTTATTTATTTTTTGTCTCGGTTTTTTAGTGGCCTGCTCAACACCGGTGGCCAATCATGATCAACACGGGCGTGTAGACAATCAAATAGCGGGTGATGTTATTCATACACAAGGTTTAGGCCCGGATTCTGATTTGCAACGTGCCTCGCTGACTGTTGGAAATCAAATTTATTATTTTGATTTTGATCAAAGCACGGTGCACGATGCTGATTTAACTTCCGTTCAAGTACAAGCACATTATTTGATACAACATCCTAAACGTAAGGTGCTATTGACTGGCAATACAGATGAACGTGGAAGTCGAGAATACAATATTGGTTTAGGGCAACGTCGTAGTGAGGCGGTCGCTAATTTATTATTAGCCAGCGGTGTGCGCAAACAACAATTGATCGTAGTGAGTTACGGTGCTGAAAAGCCCATAGCTCTAGGTCATACTGAAGCTGATTATGCTAAAAATCGTCGTGTTGAATTGCGTTACCAAAACTAGAGTTTGGAGTTCCTTATGTATTTAATCCGATGCGTTTGTTTATCGCTGATTTTTTTAGCTATCCCGCAGCCGCAGGCTTATGCAGATTTGCCTCCTGTGGTTGATATGTATTCAGATCAGCCACAGGCGCAGGATGAAAATACACAGGAATCGGATGCCACGGAACCGGTGTCTGAACCGTCTCAACAAGAAGTGGTCCCCGTGCCTGAAGAATCACCTGCGCGATCGTCTACGCCATCGCGCGCGCAACGACTCAACGTTATTGAACGTCAATTGGCAAACATGACGCCACTTATTAATCAAATCAGTGAGCTGCGTCAACAGATTCAGAATTTGCAAAATCAATTAGATATACAACAACATAATTTGCAACTGCTGCAAGCTAAAAGTTCTGTGTCAGGCGCGATAGCAGCGAGTCAGGCGCCATCGACGTCTGTGTCTGTACAAAACTCGGATAAAAATTATTTAAATAAATTAGCGAACGTTCAAGAGCAAACAATCAATCGCTTAGGATCAACCGCTTCAGCCGCGCGGACCGTGGCGGGTGATGATCTAGAATCAGCTGAAGTGGCCTATCAAGCCGCTTTTACTTTTTTAAAAAATAATAATTATTCATCTGCTACTCATTCGTTTGAACATTTTGTTAAGCAATATCCGGAAAATATGAATACGGCTAATGCGCGTTATTTTCTCGGGCAGTTGTATTTATTGCAAGGAAATCCTGAAGAATCGATCGCGCGTTTTCAAGTATTTTTGCAACAATATCCACAGGATACTAAAGTGCCTGATGCTTTGTTGCAGCTAGGATTGGCGTATTTCGCTAAAGGGAATAAAAATAGAGCAATCGCTACATTTCAACATATCATTTCTAAGTATCCAAAAACAGATGCGGCTGTTTCTGCTAAAACACGTTTGCAGCAATTGCAAGCGCCTGTGACAAGTCGTGCTATGAATCATAAGCGAGTTGTTTAAGTGTGCTAATATGCGTTTTGCTTTAGGTATTTCGTATGATGGTACTGCGTATCACGGTTGGCAAAAACAAGCAGAACATCTTACCTTACAAGCTACATTGGAGCGGGCTTTATCACAGATAGCAGATCATGCTGTGACTGTGACTTGTGCAGGGCGTACTGACAAAGGGGTACATGCGTTAGGCCAGGTTGTTCATTTCGATACACAGTCGCATCGCACGAATCGTGCCTGGCAATTGGGCACAAATAGTTTATTGCCTCCTGATATTCGTGTTGAATGGATACAAGAAGTAGCTGAACAATTTCACGCACGTTTTTCTGCTAAAGCACGCAAATATGTCTATATCATTTTGAATCAATCCAGCGCGAGTGCTCTAGGACATCGATACGTCATGCATTGCTCAGAAGTTTTGCATGTGGATTTGATGCAGTATGCAGCGGACTATTTATTAGGCGAGCATGATTTTACTTCATTTCGTGGTGCGGATTGTCAATCACGTTCAACGGTGCGCACTGTGTATGCATGCAAAGTGTATCAGCGTGATCAATCTTTCATTCATATCGAAATAACCGCAAATGCGTTTTTACAACACATGGTACGTATTATTGTTGGTAGCTTGATCACGATTGGTACGGGCGCACAGGAGCCAAGTTGGATGCAAGCTGTGTTACTTGCAAAAGATCGACAACGAGCCGGTAGCACTGCTAAGGCAAATGGTTTGTATTTATTGGATGTATTGTATCGAGAGTCTTTACCGAAACCGCGATCGATTTGTCCTTTTTTGCGTTCATCAGCTCTTTTCTAAAACTCTCGTACTACGTTGCCTACCCATTAACTGTCATTTGTTTTAACTCATACCTCGTTTTTCCTTTGAACAGAAGGAACTGCTTAAAGAATTACTCAAGACGGAAGTAGAGCAGTCGCTAAAGCTTTTGAGTAACATAAAATGCACTCATAAAAATTGATCGAGGCAACTCGAGGTTTAATGAACCTATTGCAGGCTGTTCTAGAATCGCTTAGACTAACGAACTTGCAATAAATTTTAGAGGAATCGGGTTTATGTACGCGGTGATTGCCTCGGGTGGTAAACAATATAAAGTAGAAACAGGTCAGTTGCTTGCGATTGAGCAGGTAACAGCCAACGTGGGAGAAACAATCGAATTTCCCACTTTAATGGTTGTTAATGACGACGATCTAAGTGTGGGTGCGCCGTATCTGAACACCAAAGTAAAAGCCGCTGTGATTGAACACGGACGAGGTAAGAAAATCAAGATCATTAAATTTAGACGACGCAAGCATTATCGTAGACAAATGGGGCATCGTCAAAATTATACGATGGTGAAAATCACTGAGATTGCATAAAGATAAAAGGGTTGATCTATGGCACATAAAAAGGCAGGTGGTAGTACACGCAATGGTCGTGATTCAATTTCTAAGCGACTCGGAGTAAAACGTTTTGGTGGAGAACAGGTTTATCCAGGCGTCATTATCGTGCGTCAGCGCGGCACCTGTTATCATGCTGGTGATAATGTCGGGATGGGTACGGATCATACTTTATATTCTCTCGTTGTTGGCAATGTGAAATTTGTTCGTAAGGGACCTAAATTAAAACGCTATATTTCTGTTATTCCTACATTGTTACAAGAATCGCAGGAAGTTCAGTGAGCGTTCTGCACGTTATTTTTTATAAATATCTTGCATGAAATTTCTTGATCAAGTTGTCATTCGTGTTCAGGCCGGTAAAGGTGGAAATGGTTGCGTTAGTTTTCGACGAGAAAAGTTTATTCCTTTCGGCGGTCCTAATGGGGGCGATGGGGGCGATGGGGGTAGTGTTTATGTCCAAGCCAACTCTGGTTTAAACACTCTCATTGATTTTCACCCTAATCGTTTGTACAAAGCACAGCAGGGTGAACATGGATCTGGATCTGATTGTACTGGGAAGCAAGGACGAGATTTAGTATTAGCCTTGCCAGTGGGTACAGAAATATTTGATGACTCTACTTCAGAGCTTATAGGTGATTTAACACAGTCACAGCAGCGTTTGTTAGTGGCTCAAGGAGGGCAACATGGCTTAGGCAATATACGTTTTAAAAGCAGTACAAACCGTAGTCCAAGACAATGTACACCCGGTCAAGCAGGACAGGAGCGTCATTTAAAATTATCTTTAAAATTATTATCTGATGTTGGCTTATTAGGATTACCTAATGCGGGGAAATCGACATTAATTCGTGCTGTGTCTGCAGCCACGCCTAAGGTTGCTGATTATCCATTTACAACACTGCAACCTCATTTAGGCGTTGTACGCTGTGGCCTTGAACGTAGTTTTGTGATCTCCGATATACCTGGATTGATTGCAGGAGCGGCTGATGGCGCTGGACTGGGTATACAATTTTTAAAGCATTTAGAGCGTACACGTTTACTATTACATGTATTAGATATTGCCCCTATTGATGCCAGTGATCCGGTCGATAATTTTCGACTTATCGAGCACGAGGTTATGCGTTATAGTCCTCGTTTGGCAAATAAGCCTCGTTGGCTGATTTTCAATAAATTGGATTTATTACCCGCGCAACAGCGTGCTGATTATTGCGATTCGATTGTGCGACAGTTGCCAGCTATGGCAAAAATTGCATGTATTTCTGCAATACAGCATTTAGGTACGCTGCAGTTGTGCAGGCAGATCATAGAATTTTTAGACAGTACGGATGATACGTCTGGCTCATTAGTTTTTACTTGAGCGTAATTCATCTTGAGATTATCATCTGTTGCGATGATCACGATGAAATAATGTTTATGCAATTACGATATCTTCCTAATATCATTACGTGTATACGGTCTGTGCTGATCCTGCCCCTGTTGTGGGTTCTATTACAGCAGGATTATCGCTCTGCTTTTTATTTATTTTGTTTTGCGGGATTAACAGATGGATTGGATGGTTTGCTTGCACGCTTGTTTAATTGGACGAGTAAATTTGGTGCTTTGATGGACCCAATTGCTGATAAAGTATTATTGGTGAGCAGTTTTATCGCTTTAGTTTATTTACAAAAGATACCTTTTTGGTTTGCTTCTGTCATGATTGGACGTGATCTTTGGATTGTATTGGGCGCTTCACTTTATCGTTACTATATTGGTTCTGTTACCTATCGTCCTATTTTTATTAGCAAGCTAAATACTGTATTGCAGCTCAGCTTAATTTTATTGTTATTAGTAGATGCAGGATTTTTTAGTCTCTCGCCTTGGATAATATCCAGCCTATTTCAATTAACTTTTGTGACCACCGTTGTCAGCGCGTTTCAGTATACCTGGATTTGGGGACGACAGGCGTTGTGTAACGCATGATGAACACAAAAGAGTTAATTGAGATTTAATGGTAGCTTTGCCTGTGCAACTTATCTTACCTATAAAATTTCATGACACTCTAACTTTTCAAAGTTTTTATCCTGGTCAAAATCGTACACTTTTGAATTATTTGCATAGTTTTATTTTAAAAAAGGCAGGATGCTATCTCTACTTATGGGGTCATAGAGGTGTTGGTTGTACCCATTTATTACGTGCCAGTTGTCATCAAGCCCAATTGCAAGGATTCACAGCACTTTATTTTTCTTTAGCGGAGCTCATTCGCCTAGGCACACCGGCAGTTCTGGAAGATTTAGATGTTCATTCCTTAGATTTTGTTTGTATCGATGATCTAGAACGTATTGCTCAGCATCGAATTTGGCAGGATATTTTATTTCATACTTATAATCGCTTGCAGGATTATAACGTACGTTTGATTCTGGTAGCTAAGAAAGTACCCCATCATTTAGGTTTAGTTTTACCTGATCTTGTTTCACGCCTATCGGGTGGTGTATTGTTTCAAGTACAAGGTTTGCCAGATTCAGAAAAAATATCTGCGCTTAAATATTATGCACGCTGCAAGGGGCTTGTATTACTGGACGAAGTGGCGCAATTTCTTTTGCTACGTTTGCCTCGTGAGATATCTGTATTATTCGCTGCCTTGGATCAATTAGATAATGCTTCGCTTGCTTTGCAGCGTAAGTTAACCATACCGTTTGTAAAAACAATTCTAAAGTTATAGCGTAGATTTACTGTACTAGATATCAAAGGTCTAAGCATCTTATCTTAAAGCAAGAAAATCAGTGAACACAAACCAATTTAAATCGTTTTCCACAGAAAGCAAGGGCAAGCTTCAAGATAGATTGACTCCCGCGTTGTCTTGCTTCAGCGTAATAAGCCTGTGTTTCAATCTGTTCCAAGGCGTGTTTCGCAGCCTTCCCTAAAGCTTCATCGATCCGTTTCAAAGAAGGTTTTTTGACGCCGGATAATCGTACCCGCTTGAATTCCATCAATAAACTTAGTTTCTTCGGATCCTTCGATAAAATGAAATAATCATACCGCCCGTAGCCGCTTTCTTTATTTGATTTCAATTCATATGCCGGATGCGATTGTAAATGCGCCGTCAGTCCTGTCATGAATCCATGATAAAACGCTTCTGGCTCTTTACTTAAATCATGTACGCTGATCGTGTTCTCTAATAAAAATCGAAAGGATTCTTCAAACGCAGGAATATCTCCTTGTAATAATTCCTCTA
>Ga0206946_1064_pt1 | contig 37245 bp, 36 predicted proteins | sample Alteio_BWOrgHeat_2_FD_152965 | JGI IMG/M metagenome (GOLD analysis project Ga0206946, IMG submission 152965) | Enriched cells from forest soil in Barre Woods Harvard Forest LTER site, Petersham, Massachusetts, United States -... | ecosystem: Environmental > Terrestrial > Soil > Temperate forest > O... | reverse complement strand
CGCCGTCTCTTCCGCACCGGAGACAGCGAGTACCTGCTGAACGGCAAACTCTGCCGCCTGCGCGACATTCAGGACATCTTCATGGGCACCGGCCTCGGGCCAGAGTCCTACGCCATCATCGGGCAGGAGCGCATCGGCCAGCTGCTCAGCTCGAAACCGCATGACCGCCGCGCCATCATCGAGGAAGCTGCTGGCATTACCCGCTTCAAGACAAAGAAGCGTCTTGCTGAGCTGCGCCTTGAGCAGGCTAAACAGAACCTGGCTCGCGTCAATGACATCTTTGAGGAAGTCACGCGGCAGATGGGATCTCTAAAGCGCCAGGCGGCAAAAGCCGAGCGCTACGCTGCATTGCGCGACGAGATGCGTGCGCGCCTCCGCGTTGTACTGGCCAGCAAGATCGCGCAGATGGATGCCGAGCACACAAAGCTTGAAGCAGAGATTGCTTCCCTCACACAGACGATCGATGAACACAGCGCTCAGGTTGAAGCTCTCGACGCGGAACACGCCGCGGGTATGCAGCGCGGCTATGAGCTCGATGCCACGGCAAAGGAGTCATCCACTCGCGCCAGCCAGAGCGCTGTGGAACTCGAACGTGCCACAGCACGCCAGAGTGCGAATCAGGAGCGCATTGCAGAGCTGCAGACACGTGCTGCCGCCAGCACAGCCGAGCTGGAGCAGTCCAGGCAACATCTTGAAGGGCTGAAGACAGAACGTGCGTCGAATCGCGCCTTTCTCGACACCGCGGCGACCGAGGCAGAGAACTTCCGCCAGCAGGCACAGGCGAAACATCAGCAGGCCCGCGACGCCGTGCAGGCCGTTGCATCAGCCGAACAGCGCACTGAAAATGCCCGGCGGCAGACAATGCAGTTGCTTCAACAAGTTGGCCAGACGCGCAATCAGATGGCGCAGGCGGAAGAATCCCTCGCGTCGCTGGATCGCGACGCGCAACGTCTCGGCACAGAGATGGAATCGGTCCGGCGCGATCTCGAATCGCTTGGCGCCGAACGCGGACAAGCCTCGATGAAGTTCGAGTCTGTCACGGAAACCCTGAAGCGGCTTGAGTCGGAGATTGCTGCGCTGCGCGGCGAAATCACCTCCAAGCGGACAGCGGAGATCGAGGCAAAGAAGCGCGGGGATCAGCTCCGCGCCGAGCACGCGACTCTGACGGGCCGCCGCAATTCGCTCGATGCGTTGATCCGCGAACATAGCTATTCGACCGATACCGTGCGCAAGCTCTTTCGCTCCAACTCGCTCGGCGGCGGACTCGCGCCCGTGGGCACACTGGCAGACTTCCTCGAAGTCACTGGCCAGCATGAAAACGTCGTCGATGAATTTCTACGCGACGAGCTGAACTACATTGTCGTCAAAAGCTGGGACGCTGCCCACGAAGGCATGCGCCTGCTTAAGAGTGATGTGGATGGCCGCGCAACCTTCCTCGTGCACCCCGAAGACTCGCAGGCGAAATTCTCCTTCGCCGGTAATGGCGAGGGCAATCACTACGAGCAGCGACAGGGCGTAGTGCCGCTGAAGAACTGCATCCGTGTGCTCGATGGCTTCGGCAGATCGCTGGAAGTGATCCTGCCCAAACTGCGCGATGGATATGTCACTCCTGACAATGAGACAGCCCGTTCGCTCGCGCTTGAAAATCCAAATGCGTTCTTTCTTGCCCCATCGGGCGAGTGCTTCCATAACGTGACGGTGACGGGCGGAAAACCCAGCTCTGCCGGTCCATTGGCGTTGAAACGTGAGCTGCGCGAGATGCAGCAGAAGCTCGAAGCCGTAGAGAAAGAACTGGGACAGGCCGACATCGCCGCTACTTCCCTCTCGCGCGATCTTGCTGAACTCACCAAGCAACTCGACGCGAGGAGCGAGGAGCGCCGGAACGCGGAACGCGAAAGCGCCAATCAGAGCGCGGCTCTACGCCAGATGGACTCCGAGGTCCAGCGGCTGGAGCGCCGCTTGCAGGACTGGAACCTGCAAAGCGAGCGCAATAAAGACGCGCGCAATGCGAAGCAGAGCTTCATCGAAGAGAAGCGGGACGAAATTGCGCGTCGTGAAGCCGAACATGCCTCCGCCGAGAAATCTCTGGAAGAAGTACAGCAACAGGTAGAAGAACTGCGACGCACGCGTGAAGCTGCACAGCAGGAAGCCGCTCAGGTTTCAGCAGAACTGGCTGGTTTGGAAGAGCGCAGGCGCGGTGCGGAAGCTGCCTTTGCCCGCATCGACCGCATGTACAGCGATCTGGAGCGACGCGTGGCGCAGCTGGAACAGCAACTGACCGCTGCCAATACGGAAGAGCAGCAGCGCACACAAGAAAATGAGCAGCTGGCCGTACAGCGCGAAGAACTGGCCCAGCTTCGCGCGCAGGCTCAGCAGGAAGTCGCCCGCCTCACAGAGGAAGCAAAGACGCTCCGCGCGGCGCTTGCGGAAACCGAGCACAAACTGAAGACGCTTCGTGCCGAAACCGACGCATTGCGCGAAATCCGAGGCCAGCGTAGCGCCAGCGCGGCCACGCTCACGGCAGACCTGAAACACATCGAAGAGGCCTGCGTGAATGACCTTGGCATTGAGGCCGTTACGCTCCGTGAAGATGCGGAGAGCGCCCGTATTGAGGACGAGGCGCTGGCTGCGGAAGACGAAGCTTGCCGAGGATTCAAGCAGAAGCTGGAATCGATGGGCCCAGTCAACATGATGGCGCTCGAAGAGTACAAAGAGACCGAGCAACGCCACCAGTTCCTCGAAACCCAGCGTAAAGACCTGCTCGATTCGATTGAAAACACACAGGCTACGATCAAGGAGATCGACGAGATTTCGCGCACCAAGTTCGACGAAGCCTTTGTGCGTATTAACGAAAACTTCAGCGCCACCTTCGCAAGACTCTTCGGCGGCGGACAAGCCTTTATGCGTCTCACCGACGAAGAGAACTCCGCCGACAGCGGCGTGGACATCGTGGCTCAGCCGCCGGGCAAGAAATTGCAGAACGTATTCCTGCTCTCCGGCGGAGAAAAAGCTCTCACTGCCCTCTCGCTGCTGATGGGCATCTTTCAGTACCAGCCTAGTCCGTTCTGCGTACTCGACGAAGTGGACGCTCCGCTCGATGAAACCAATGTGGGACGCCTGGCGGACATGCTGCGCGGCATGGCGGTCGATACGCAGTTCGTCATGGTGACGCACTCCAAGCGCATGATGACCGCTGCCGATCTGATCTACGGTGTAACGATGCAGGAGCCTGGAGTTTCTAAAGTAGTAAGTGTGCGAATCGGCGGCCCGGAGCAGCGAAGGGCTACAGCCTAGCACAAACAATCGTCGACAATGCAATTCAAATGAGTGGCCGGCAATAACTATTTGTTACGCGCCAGCCACTTTTTTTCTGGTTTGATTTCTTCCCTATTGACAGCTGCACAATGTCCGTGACAAGCGTTACATCGTTACATGCGTCGCATGCGAATGGCAGCGTTGACAAACTTTTGCGATAGAAGCAGAATCAACATTCAGCCTCTCTACGAAAGGTATCGCCCCCTTTGCCAGCTCTTCTTGAAACCGAATTCAGCGACCTTGTTTTGCATGCACGCGGCAAGGTGCGCGACTTATACTCGGTTGGCGAGTTTTTACTTCTAGTGGCAACGGACCGCATCTCCGCATTCGATCACGTGCTTGCGACCGGAATTCCCGGCAAGGGAAAAGTTCTTACCCAGATTTCACTTTTCTGGTTTGATTTCCTGAAAGGAATTGTTCCCAATCACCTGATTACCGCAGATGTTAGCGAATACCCTGGTGAGTTGCAGGAGTATGCGGACGGCCTCCAGGATCGCTCCATGCTGGTCAAGCGCGCACAGATGTTTCCCGTGGAGTGCGTGGTGCGCGGCTATCTCTCAGGATCGGGGTGGAAAGACTACCAGGCGACCGGCGCTGTTTGTGGGATTCCCTTGCCAGCCGGATTACGCGAATCGGACAAACTGCCGGAGCCGATCTTTACGCCCGCGACCAAGAGCCTGCACGGTAAGCATGATGAAAATATTTCATTCGATGAAATGGTCGCGCTTGTCGGCTTGCGATCGGCGGAAAAGCTGCGCAGTCTGAGCCTTAGCATTTACAGCAAAGCGTCGGAGCATGCGGAAAGCCGCGGCCTGATTCTTGCGGACACAAAATTTGAATTCGGAATAACAGCGGAAGGCATCATACTTGCCGACGAAGTTTTGACTCCGGATTCTTCACGTTTCTGGCCGCGCGATGGATATGCCCCCGGTGGCGCGCAGCCTTCGTTCGATAAGCAGTTCGTACGCGATTATCTTGAGAGTATCCGCTGGAACAAGCAGGCCCCAGCGCCGGGCCTGCCGGATGATGTCGTAGAAAAGACGCAGGAAAAATATTTGCAGGCTTTTGAATTGCTTACAGGAAAGTCGTTGACGCTTTAAAGAGGTATTCGACCGGGCATGGCACTGATTGATTGGGCGATCGTCATTATCCTGATCGTTTCCGTACTGGGCGCGGCCAAGCATGGGTTCTTTGTAGAAGCGTTCTCACTGGCGGGTGTGATCCTGGGATTGCTGCTCGCCAGTTGGAACTATCAGAAAATTCTTCCGTGGATTGACAGTTGGGTACATTCTCCGGGAGTAGCGGAAGCAATTGCCTTCATAGTCATCGCAATTGCAGTGATGGTGATTGCTGGACTTGCGGGCCGGCTCATTCGGTGGTCCGTTCATTCGATCGGGTTGGGATGGGCCGACCGTTTCATCGGCGCCATCTTCGGCTTGTTGAAAGGTTGCGTACTGGTGACGCTGGGGGTAATGGCAATTACCGCTTTTCTCCCTCATGTCACGTGGATGGAACGATCGAAGCTGGCGCCCTACTTTTTATCGGTAGCGCACGAAGCTTCTGTAGTAACTCCCGCCGAGTTGGGTGAGCGGATAAGGGAGGGGGTCAAAGTGATTCGCGATGCGCAACCGGACTGGTTGAAGCCGAACGCAACGGTCACTCCCGGGTCTTTGCAATGGAATCGAAATAAGCCGGGAACATACCCGGTATGAGAGAGAGGTTTTTGTGAAACGCGAACTGGAAACCCTTGTGACAGCGATGCATGCCGGCGGCATTACCTATGCTGAAGCTGTGCGCGAATTCAAGCGCCGATACCTTCTTGCAGTACTTGCGCATCATAAGGGTAATCAATGTAAGGCGGCAAAAGAGCTGGGCATGCACCGCAACACGCTCAGCCGCACCATTGCCGAGCTGGATATCGATCCCATGCAGGTTCGCCATGGGCTCAAGCGTCCGCCGCATTCCGAGCGTCCTGTATTTGAGGTAAAGCAGGCCGTTCGTTAGCGCTGGCTCCCGTATCGGGAACTCGCACGTACCGGGGTCTCTGCTTTAGTCTTAAAGAAGAGATCATGAAAAGGCGACCGATTCGGTGACTTCAACCACATTGGGCAAGGTGCCCGCGCAAACGGCTGACGACAACCCGCGCATTTACGTTCAGGATGGCTTCCTCTGGGACGAGCAGAACGCATATCTGTTCGACATTGATGGCACGCTTCTGCGCAGCCGTGACCGCATCCACTACCAATCGTTCTTTGAGAGCGTGCGCAGCGTTATGGGCCGCGAACTCGTCCTTGACGGTGTGACGCTGAGCGGCAATACCGATCCCGGCATTCTCTACGACGCCTTTCGTCTGGCTGAACTGGATCCGGAGCATTGGCAGCCGATGCTGAACGATGTACTGGAGCATATGCGCACCACCGTCGCCGCGCAACGCGATCGGATGGATCTGGTCAAGATGCCAGGCGTCGATGAAATGCTCGCCTATCTGCACAACAAAGGAGCGGCGCTTGGCATCGGCACCGGCAATCTGGAATCGATTGGCTGGCTCAAGCTGGAAGTGCTTGGCGTACGGCATTGGTTTACTTTCGGCGGCTTTAGTGACAGCTTCGCCGTGCGTGCCGACATGATCGGAGACGCGGCAACGCAGGCGCGCGCTATCGCGGGCAGCCATGCCACAGTCTGCGTCGTGGGCGATACGCCATTTGATATCTCTGCCGCGAAGGCAAACCACCTGCCCACTATTGCAGTTGCAACCGGCCATTATTCCTTCGATGATCTGATGGAGCACCAGCCCGAAGTGTGCGTAAGCACACTGGAAGCACTGCTTACCCAGGTGGCTGAGCGCTAACCATGACAGTTCGCAGTAGTACAGCTTTGCTTCTGACCGCAGCACTCACGCTGACAGGCTTAGACACGCGCGCGCAGTCCACAAAGACGCCTGATCCGGCGAATGCGCCGTCGCAATCTACACCAGCAGCCCAGAAGGCCGTCTCCGAGCACGAAAAAAATGAGGCGTCCAAGGCATTTTTAGAAGGAGCGAAGTCTCTCAAAAAGGACGATCTCCGCACCGCCGAGAAGCAATTTGAACGGGCCACGAAACTCGATCCCGGCAACACCGACTATTCCACCGCGCTTGCCATTGCCAAAGAACACCTGCTCACGCAGCTCGTACAGGATGCGACCAAGGCCCGCCTGGTCGGGCATGACGACACCGCCCGCTCCCTGCTTGCGGAAGCCTACCTGCTCGATCCGAAGAACCCGATCATAGAGCAGCATATGAACGAGCTTGCACATGATGCCGAGTCGCAAGATGCAGTCTTGTTTCCTTCGGTGGTAGATGCTGCTCCTCCAGTGCAGCTTGCTCCCAAGACAGGCCAACAGAGCTTTCATCTCAACCGTCCCGCGATGGAGGTATTGCGGCAAGTGTTGGCTGCATTTGAAATCACTCCCATGCTGGATAGCTCCGTGAAGAGCCAGATGGTTCGGTTCGACGCGGATGACGTCAATTTTGAGCAGGCAGCACAGATGCTCAAACTTTCGACCGGCACCTTCTTTGTTCCGCTCGACGAGAAGCGGGTGCTCATCGCGTCCGACACCAAAGAGAATCGCGCCAAGTTTCAGCGGCAGGTCATGGAGACCATCTTCCTGCCCGGTCTCACGAACACTGAGATGAGCGATATGGGCAACGTTGCCCGCAATGTCTTCGAGGCACAGCAGGCCTCTGTGCAGCCCGAGGCGCATACGCTCACTGTCCGTGCGCCTCAGGAACGCATTTCCGCGATGAACAGCACCTTTACTGATATGCTGGATGGCCGTAGCCAGATTCTTCTGAATTTGCGGCTCTTCGAGGTCGATCGCACGCGTACAACAAATATTGGCGCGGTGCTGCCGCAGCAGACGACAATTTTCAACGTCCCCACGGAAGTCAATCAGATCCTCCAGAATAATCAGAGTGCGGTACAACAGATCATTGCTGCGGGCCTGGCAAGTCCCGGCGATGATGTGGCCATCGTTGCAATTCTTATTGCTTCCGGAATGTTGACAGGCACGGTTTTCAACCAGCCATTCGCGCTTTTCGGGGGCGGAATCACACAGAGCGGCCTGACGCTCAATCAAGGCGCGACGGTCAATCTCAGCCTGAATACGTCTGACGCGCGCATGCTCGATGAGGTACAGCTGCGCGTACAGGATCAGGAAGACGCAACATTTCGCAGCGGCTCGCGTTACCCCATCGTTACATCGCAATACTCCGGGTTGACCGGAACAGCTCTCACCATACCTGGTGTGTCGTCGGCTGGAATTTCCAGCGAGCTGCAGAGTCTCGGCATCAGCGCTTCAGCATTGCAGAGCGCTTCCAGTCAAATCATCCCGCAGGTGCAATATCAGGATTTAGGCCTGACATTGAAGGCGACGCCGCACGTCCAGCAGAACCATAATGTGTCACTCAAGATTGACATGAAGATCGATGCGTTAACCGGACAGACGGTCAACAGCAATCCCATTCTTAACAGCAGGCAATACCAGGGCTCTGTGACGCTATTGCCCGGCGAGAGCGCAATGGTGGTCAGCTATCTGACGAAGCAGCAGAGTGCGGCTGTGACCGGCATTCCAGGACTGAGCGAGCTCCCTGGCTTTCAATCCACAACCAACAAACAAGGTGAACTTGATACCACTAACCTCGTGATCGTAATCACGCCGCATGTTGTCCACTTGAGCCACACAAAGCCTGCCAGTCGTCTCGTCATGCTACCGGTGCATCCGTAATTGTGGACGCAGAAAGCTCTGCGACAGGCCTTGAAAATTGCGATAAGTCCGGCTGGCATGTTCATCACAACGCCAGCCGGCATCAAGTCAAAATCCTACTTATCGTTCTCTATCTGAAAGGCAACGATCTTCTTCAGCGTTTCGTAAGGCAAAGCCTCGACATTTAACGGAACACTGCGTCCGTTCACAAACAGCGTTGGCGTTTCACTCACATTAAGATCCTGCGCGAGCCTGATAGATGCCTGAACGTTGCTCTTGGCCTCAGGCGTCTGCGAGCAGGCTGCAACCTTCGCTGCGTCCAAGCCCGCTTTCGTGGCCGCATCGTTCAGCATGGCTTCGGAACCTTCAGGCGTCAGGCTTGCCTGGTTTGTGAATACGCTATCCGCAAACTTGAAAAAGGCATCATTCCCGCCTAGCTTTGCGGCGCACACGCCGTAGAGGGCAGCCTTTAGAGCTTCCGAGTGAATCGATGTGAGCGGAAGATTTTCAAATACAAAATGGGCATTTGGAAAGTCCTGCAGCAGCTTTTGAATAATAGGCTGCGCATTTTTGCAGTGCGGGCACTGGAAATCGGCAAATTCCACCAGCAGTAGCTCTTTTGTTGCCGCGCCGCGCGACGGCCCGGTTGCTTCTGTCTGCAGTGTTTTCCGCACGGAATCAAAAGGACGCGGACCGAATGGCATCACTTCCGTCGAAATCAGGTGCTGGCCGTCGGGGGTGGTAAAGAACTGCAGAGTTCCAATCTGCTGCGGATTATTTTTCTGGGCAGCCAGCACGGTGACTCTGCTCACGCTGGGAGCAGCCGTCTTTTGGATGGCCTGCACCTGCCAGACGCGATCTGAGTCGTACCCCCAAAGCTGATGTAGAAATGCGTCCACCGTTTCTTTGGTTGGGGTATTTGCCGTAAAGTTTTCCGGATCTACGGGAGGAAACTGGGGTATCCCGGGCGCTGGTGCCGGAGCCGGAGCCTGTGCCTGAGCAGCGGTGGCGCTGGGCGCGGACGGAACTTCCTCCGTCTGCTGGGCATGTAGTAGCGGCGCGACAATGCCGGTAAGCGTGATCGCAAAAAGAGTGTTGCGAAGAGAAGCACGAAATTGCATCGAATTCCTTTCTGCCGAAGCAGGGGTTTCAAAGAGTCTATACCTGAACTTTTACTGCGATGGGAAAGCGGCGACCGGGGCCGAAGGCTTTGACCGTCACCTTCAGGACCGGCGCCGCCTGCTGGCGCTTATATTCGCTGCGTTCCACCAGTTTGACGACCTTGCGCACCAATTGGAGATCAACATGCTGTTTCTTCGCAATCTCTTCTGGTGTTTCATAGCGCTCTACATATGCCTCAAGAATTGGGTCGAGTACGTCATATGGCGGCAGCGAGTCAGTGTCCATCTGCCCCGGACGCAGTTCTGCGGATGGAGGTTTTTCAATTGTGGCCACAGGAATACGCTCACAGTCGCGATTCACAAAGCGGCTCAGCGCATAGACGCGCGTCTTCACCAGATCGCCAATCACCGCGAGCGCGCCCACCATATCGCCATAAAGCGTACAGTAGCCAACAGACATCTCCGACTTATTTCCTGTGGTTAGCACCAACGCATTAAATTTGTTCGACAAAGCCATCAACAAATTGCCGCGTGTGCGCGATTGAATATTTTCTTCGGTGATATCCGGCTTGCGTCCGGTAAAAAGTGGTTCGAGCGCTTTGTTATATTCCGCAAAGAGGCTATTAATCGGAATCATTTCAAAGCGTATGCCAAGATTCTCCGCCAGCTTACGGCTGTCCTCAATGGACCCCGTCGACGAGTACGGGCTGGGCATACCAACACCGAGCACATTCTCTTTGCCAAGCGCATCGACAGCAATCGTCGCCACCAGAGCCGAGTCGATACCGCCGCTCAAACCGATGATCGCCTGCGAGAATCCGCACTTGCGTACATAATCCCGCGTACCCATTACAAGCGCGTTGTACACAGCTTCGTCTACATTTTCCGTTTGCCAGTGAAGATCGCCAGTGCGCGCTCCGAGATCGGCAAAAATCAAATCTTCTTCAAACGATTTCGCCTGCGCAATGATGGTCCCGTCTGCAGCGATGACAAGGCTCGATCCATCAAAGAGCAGGCTGTCATTTCCGCCCACCTGGTTCACCATCACTACCGGAGCGCAATGGTGCCTCGCAATCGCCGCCAGCATCTCACGCCGCGTTTTACGCTTTCCGCGCCAATAAGGCGAAGCTGCAATGTTGAGGATGATCTCGCCACCCTCGCGCATCAGCTCTTCCACCGGATCGACGCTGTGCAGCCGCTTCTGCCAGAAATTCTTATCGTTCCATGTGTCTTCGCAAATGGTGAGCGCAACTCGCTTGCCGCTCAAGTGGCACAGATGCTGCTTCTCTGCGGGAGCGAAGTATCGTTGATCGTCGAATACGTCGTAGAACGGAAGCAGCATCTTCGATTGCACGAAAGCTACTTCCCCATCGCGGATCAGCGCCGCCGAGTTCATCACGCGTTTGCCCGTCCCGGCCTGCGCGGGCGTGACGTACCCCACAATGCTTGCGATAGGCAGATCAGCTGTCGCCTGAGCAATCTCCGCAATCGCCTCTTCCGAGCGTTTCACAAACGATGGTTTATCGAGAAAGTCTGCCGGCGGGTAGCCGCAGACCGCAAGTTCGGGAAAGAGAACAAGATCTGCTCCACCCTCGGCTGCCCGTCGCGAAAAATCGAGGATCTTTTCTACGTTGCCGGTGAAATCGCCGATGGTGGGATTGATCTGAGCAAGCGCAATCTTCACACTCTCAGTTTAGCAATGTTACGGATGAACTTTCTTCCAGATAAGCTGAACAGCTACTGTTCCGCCGCCGGAAGAAATGGGCGGCGTGCGCAGGGTCAGCATATCGCCCTTGCGCTCGTGGTATCGCAGCTGCGCCGTTCCCAGCCAGTTTGGGAACAAGCTTACCTCCACATGATGCGTAACTGTATCGCCTTCCACGGTATAAGGCCCGGCATAGGCAATATAATCCCGTTTACGGCGCGGTTGACTGTCTGCCTGCTCGACCTTGTGCCTGCGGCTCGCCGGACTGAGATTGCCGCTCATGTAGCCTTCAGCGGAATAGAGCAGATATCCGACGACATGATCGCCCCATGGCTTTTCAACCGTTCCATCTTCATGCAGGAAGGAATAATCGACGAGTTTCCATGTTCCGATGAAATCGCCTGCCGTTGTGTGTGTGGCACCGGTTTTTATCTCTTTTGTCGCAGACATAGTTACACTTCCGGAATCACGAGTGCGTCGAGTTCCAGAAACTGACGCACAACCTCATCTTCGCACTGCTCCATTTCCTGCATCGTACCGAAAAAATGCGCCTTTGCCTGATGCAGAAAAAGCACACGATCAGCCAGTTTTTTCGCAAAGCGCATATCGTGTGTCACCACAATACTGGTGAGATGCAGCTGGTGCTTCAACTTCTGTATAAGATCGCCAAGCAGCCGCGCTATCAGCGGATCGACCATCGTTGTCGGCTCATCGTACAGTATGGCCTCGGGCTGTGCAGAAAGCGCGCGGGCAATGGCGACGCTCCGCTTCATACCGGTCGAAAGATCCGAAGGCAGCAGATCCTTCATCCCCGCCACCCCAACCATTTCGAGCAAACCGTTCACAATCTGTTGAATCTGGTCTTCCATCAGTTCGCCGCGCTCACGCAAAGGAAAAGCAACGTTCTCCCCGACGCTGAGCGAATCAAACAGGGCGCCATTTTGAAATACCATGGTGACTTTGCGGCGAAGAACCTGCATCTTCTCCTCGGTATACCCGCAAATGTTTTCCCCGGCTACTAGAATCTGCCCGGAATCTGGCTTGAGGAAACCCATAATCTGCTGCAACGAGACAGATTTGCCGACCCCGCTTCGCCCAAGGATGCACAGAGTTTCGCCGGGCAGCACAAAAAAACTTACATCGTCGAGCACCACCAGGTCGCCAAACGATTTCGATACTTTTTCGAAGGCGATATATGGTTCAGGCACTGCTACTGTGCCCTTCTCTTCAATAACGACTACCGGGACGCTGCTCAAGCCCTGTGTCTCCTCTCTATCAGCTTATCAGCGCCATGTCTGTGCGCGTGTTCATGTTCTGGAATCAGCGATAGACAGTCAGTTCCCCAGCTCTTCAAAGAAGGTAATGATCGATTCGATCCCGCGATAAAAATTCGCCAGATGAAATTTCTCATTCGGCGCATGAAGATTGTCATCCGGCAGACCGAAGCCCATCATGACAGTCGGAATTTTCAGGTGCCGCTCGAAGTCCCCCACGATGGGAATCGACCCGCCCGACCGGATGAAAACCGTGTCCTTGTTCCAGACTTTCTTCAGGGCCTTGGTCGCAGCCTTGATGTAAGGATTGTCCGTGCCGATCACAATAGCGTCGCCGGAGTGAATCAACCGCACATCCAGCTCAACGCCTGCCGGCTTCAACGATTCCACATGGCTCTTATACTGCGCGAATGCTTCCTGCGGCGTCATCTCAGGCACCAGTCGCATCGATACCTTGGCCACCGCCTTTGCCGGAATAACGGTCTTTGCCCCCGCTCCAATAAAACCGCCGGGCATGCCGTGGACATCGAGCGTAGGCCGCGCCCATGTTCGCTCAATGACCGAATACCCAGCCTCGCCTGTCAGTTGCGATGAGCCAACCTCTGTCTGGCGATAGTGTTCTTCGTCGAATGGCAGGCTCTTCCACGCCTTCAGCTCATCTGCGCTCGGAGCTTCTACTTTGTCGTAGAAGCCAGGAATCAGAATCCGGCCGTCTTTATCTTTGAGCTGCGCGATGATCTGCGCCAGCGCCACAAATGGGTTGGGCGCCGCACCGCCATACATACCCGAGTGAAGATCGGTCTTCGCTCCGCGCGCCTCAATCTCGGTGTAGATCATGCCGCGCAGTCCGACGCATAGGGTCGGAAGCTCCGGTGCAAACAACTCCGTATCAGAAACAAGCGCGAAATCAGCCTTCAGCTGCTCCGGATGCTCGCGGACGAATTTCGCGATCGACTCGCCGCCAACTTCTTCTTCCCCTTCGAGAATCACGCGGATGTTCAGTGGTAGCGTGCCGCCATTCGCGACGAAGAGCGACTCCAGCGCCTTGACGTGCATGTACATCTGGCCCTTGTCATCGACCGCGCCGCGCGCGTAAAGATTGCCATTGCGTTCCGTTGGCTCAAACGGCGGAGAGAGCCACTCGTCGAGCGGGTCCGGCGGCTGCACGTCATAGTGGCCATAGCAGAGGCAGGTTGGCTTACCTGCGGCGTGCAGCCAGTCGGCGTAAACAAGGGGGTGACCGGTTCCCTCGATGAGGCGGACATTCTCCATGCCGATACGCTTCAATTCAACCACCAGCGTCTCGGCAGCCCGGCGCACGTCTCCCTTGTGCTCGGGCAGCGTGGAAACGGACGGAATGCGCAGCAGAGCCTTCAACTCATCCAGAAAGCGCGGATACTGATCGCGCGCAAATTCAACAGCAGTCGGCATCGTTTCTCCTTAATCACAAACATCCTAGTGTATTCCACCGGGATTAGGCGCCGCCCCTTCAGATTGAATCCTTGCCCCATGCTGCAGCATCTGTCACCCACGGGTGCAATATGGAACAACGTTTTGCCTTTCTCGCAAACCCCTATCCGGGTGAATCAGAGAATACAACCGGAACCCCATCAACTGACGACGCTGCCCTTCTCGACTCATATTCGACGGCAGTGATGCGGGCTGTCGAGCGCGTGAGCCCTTCCGTTGTCAAGATCGATGTGAAAGCCTCCTCGCGGCGCGGAGGTTCTGGTTCCGGTTTTATCTTCACGCCGGATGGTCTGGTCCTCACCAACAGTCACGTTGTGCGAGGAGGTTCACGTTTTGAGCTGACCTTCAACGACGGCCAGCAGACACTGGCAACATTGATCGGCGAAGATGCCGACACGGACACGGCCGTTCTGCGGACAGATGCGGCTATGATTCAACCCGCCGTGCTTGGCACCTCACGCAATCTGCGTGTCGGACAGCTGGCCATTGCTGTTGGCAATCCCTTTGGATTTCAATTCACCGTCACGGCAGGCGTCATCAGCGCACTTGGACGCAGCATGCGTTCCACCACCGGTCGCATGATCGAAGAGGTCATCCAGACCGACGCTGCGCTGAATCCGGGCAACTCCGGAGGTCCACTCGTCAATTCGCGCGGAGAAGTCATCGGCATCAACACGGCAACCATCGTCTCCGCGCAAGGCCTGTGTTTCGCCATTGGAATCGACACGGCAAAGTTTGTCGCATCGCAGCTTCTGCAGCATGGACGCGTGCGCCGGTCGTGGATCGGCATTGCCGGGCAAAATGTCCCACTGCCCCGCCGCCTGGCCTATGAATATCAACTCAGGGAAGCAACAGGCATCCTCGTCGTCTCTGTACAGGAGGCAAGCCCGGCAAGCCGCGCTGCGTTGCGCGAGGGCGATATTATCATTGGCCTCGACGGCCACCCCATCGCAGGCATTGATGAACTACACCGCCTGCTTACTCCGGACCGGGCCGGTCAGCACCTGCATCTGGAAATTCTAAGAGGAGTGCAGCAGCTCCAGCTCAGTATTACGCCAGAGCCGAAGCCGGAAGAATGATTGCACCGGAACCCGACTATGCAATCACCTTAGTGGACTGTTTTGCCCGGGCAGCCCGCACACGCCACACGATCAAAATCACCAGCAAAAGCAGCAGATGCGCAACGATGGCTCCTGAAAAGTCGATCAACACATCGGAAAAGGCGCTTGTACGTCCGGGCAGAAACGACTGATGCCACTCATCCCAGGATGCTAGCGCCAGCGTTGAAACAAGCGCCAACGGAGCCACTATAGCGAATAGCCATCCACGGCTCTTTGCTTTCCCTGAAAACGTAGCGCGCCAGCCCTCAAAGAATCCCAGACTGACCAGCCCATAGCCCACAAAGTGGCCCGTCTTGCGAATCCAATGGTGGATGACCGCCCAGCGCTCAGGGGCTATCGGGCCAAACAGCTTCGTCCAGATCGGCAACAGCCAGCGGCTGGTATTTGCCGCGGACATGGTTCCCGTTGACTCAATGAGGATCACCGCAATGCCGATCATCGCAGGAATCCAGTGCAGAAAAAGATACAGACGTCGTCTGGGCATTTTGTTTGTCAATACCGCGCTAAGGTGGGGTCAACCTGCGTCGACCAAGCGTCTATGCCGCCGCGCAGGGACTGCGTCTTCTCAAAGCCCTGATTTCGCAGCCACACAGCTACATTCATCGAACGCACTCCATGATGACAGATGGTAATGATATGTGCGTCTGGATCAAGCTCCTGATGGACGCGTCCGGGCACATCGCCCATCGGCATCAGGAGACTGTCCTCAATGCGCGCTACCGCGTGCTCCTGAGGCTCACGTACATCCAGTAATACAATGTGCTCCCGCTCCGGTCCTGAAATGATCGCTGCCAGTTCGGCGGGAGTAATCTCAAAATCAAGCATGTAGCCAGAATACATGTGTTCGCAAGGGACGGACGCCCGAAACTGACCTTGTTTCAAGGTGAGAGCATTGCAGGCTCAGATCGCGTTATGGATGCGGCGTGGAACCCGAAGCCACATACTGCTGAGGAGAGCTTCCGCCTGAACTCTGTGGAGCAGGCGCAGGCGTTTTGTTTTGCTGGCTCGTATCGGCAGGCTGCTGGCCCGAATTGGATGGAGTGGAATCAGAGCCTTTCGGGAACTGCACCGGCTGCATGGAAGGGTGATCTTTGTCGTCGTCCGTAGGCAGCTTCTCACCCGGCAGCCGCAACGATGGCGGAGCTTGCGGCGCCGACTGTTTCGCCTCCGCAGCCGGATCTTCGTCCCCTAGCTTGACGATATGCACATTCGGATTTGGAACGGTGGCCCAGTAGTCGCCCATTTCGTTGTCGGCGTGTATCACGGGACTCTTCCCCACCTCGGCGACTTCCACACGTATCACGCGGTTTCCATTGATGCGGACGAACTGGACCGGATTCGGCGCCTCACCATAGATCCATTCCTCAAAAGGCATTTGCCCTTCGCGCTCGCGGACCTTCTGCAGCGGCTGCCCAACCGAGTAGACCACCATCTCGGTGCTCATGCCCACCAGTACCTGGTGATCCAGAATGGCCTTCTTCAACGCCGGTGGCAATGTGTCCGTATAAGCCACAACCGGAGACTTCACGCCGAAACCCAGCAGCGGAGCCAGCAGTGCCTCGACCAGCTGACTTGTAACCTCAGGGACTGCATGCGGAAAAACCAGCGTGAGACGAGAACCGACCGGCTCCTGCCCATCCTGCGTCACAGGTCTTGTATTATTCGGATCCATCCCAATGGAAATATGCCGCAGCCATCTGTGTTTTTGATCAGGACCGCCGTTCAGCAGGAAAACAATTCTGTCTCCTGTGATCCTCACGTCTGAAATCACGCAGCGGTCGCCAGGCTTGGCGGATGTGCCATGCTCATTCAATTCATTGACATAATCAGCCCCGCTGGGCTCCATGTCCCCATTGGCATGCAGGGTCAACCCCCGGCTTGCGCGCGGCAAGGGGCGCATGGCAAAACCCTGCTCCGCCATCAGAGAGCGAATGAGTTCCTGCCGGCCGCCCGCACTCAGCGGTGTCGTGGGAAGGTCAATATGAGTTGGGTGAAAGTCAAGATAGTGGCCGTCAATATGCGCAGGATCGACGGTCAACACCTGCGCCATCGCCGCGCTGGCGGGAAAAAGCAGCAGCAGCATAGCTCCGCCTGCCACAACTCGCAACAGGCGCCGATTGGACGTGCCGAATGTTGCGAACCCCTGCATCATGGGCCCCCATAATCTCTCGGACTACAAGCATGGCTCTATTTGTCGCCATTTGCAAGCCCTTGACGATGAGACGTGCACAGATTGTTTTGAAATGGGAAAAACGACTTTAACGGCAGAGCGCCTACGCCGCCCTAACCCAACCCGTGTGGAGGCGCATTTGCTTCTCCAGAAATGCCGGTGGCTGGTTCAGTATTTTCCGGGCCAGCCGTCCTGGAAATCGAGCCATTGGAAGCTCCGCTAACTGGCGCAATCTGCACCAGTTTTGGCTCGCTGGAAGCCGCTCCCGCTGCCGGCCCCATTGCTGCTTCATGCTGCTGGCGGGCGATAGCGTCTACATCCACAGGAATACCGCCCGGCACAATGACCGGCTGCGCATACTTGTGGGCGTAGTCGCGTGTGATTTTGACCAGCACAATCATCAGAACCGGCAACGCAATCACGGCAACGGCGCTTCCTTCCAGGCCGTAACTGCCGCCTGTCAGCCAGATCGGCCCGATTGCATGCGTTGTGATCACCGGATTGAAGGCATTCATTCCACTCACCGGAAGCCCAAACAGAAGCCCCATGCTCGCATTCCATGCAAAATGGAAGCCCCAGGCCAGCCAAAGCGCCCGCGTGCGCAGGTAAGCAATCGAAAGCAGCCATCCGGCAAGAATCGTAACTAAAGTGCTGGCAGCGCTGGCATTAGTGTTCAACAGGTGTATCACTGCAAACAATACGGACATGACGAGAATGGCCATGGTTGGGCCTACCGCATCGATGAGCCGCTGGAAAGGATATCCGCGAAAGGCTACTTCCTCCGCCAGCGCGGCGACCGCCAATGTCAGCAGGTTCACAAACAACAGAAAGAATTGGTGGCCATTCGTCCAGAATGTAATGACCAGTCCACCGAGCAGTGCTGTCGGCAGAACGCAAGCAACAACGCCGCCCCAGCCAAGCGCAGCTCCCAGCGCAAATTCGCGCTTCCAGCCCTCGCGTCTCACCAATCCCATGGATTTCAGCGGTTCGCGCTGGCTTTGCCCCGCATAGCCCATTGCAGCATAGCCAACTAACAGCAGGAACAGCAGGATCAGGCTGTCGACCAGTAAAAACCAGTCGCCGGAACTGAGCCCGTTGGCCGCCCGCAGTGCTACCTGTTGCGAAAAGGCAAAGTAGATCGCCGCAACGATGAACCAGTTGAATGCACGGAACCGCCCCGCAGATTTCATTCAGTAGCTCCGGCAATAATCAATTGGAAGTGGCAACTTATGGAACCACCCATTCTGTCGTTTTTAACGTTTACGTTGTATAGAATTGTGCGATGCTCCGGAATTTCTCATAGCGGCGGGCCAGCATCTCTTCCGTCGACCATGCCCTGACTTCATTGAAGTGCCATTGCAGCTTTTCATCCAGAAGCTGTGCCGCCAGGTCTGCATTCGCCTGCGCTCCGCCCTGGGGCTCCCCAACTATGTCATCGACGCAGCCGAGTGACTTCACATCCTGCGCCGTTACTTTCAGAGCTTCAGCCGCCTGTGCGCGTTTACTGGCATCGCGCCACATGATCGAGGCGCAGCCTTCGGGCGAAATCACAGAGTAAACCGCATTTTCCAGGATCAGCACCCGGTCCGCCACGGCAAGCGCTAAAGCGCCACCCGAGCCGCCTTCGCCCGTGATCGTAGCGAGAATCGGCACGCGCAGACGCGACATCTCGAACAGGTTCCGCGCAATAGCCTCGGCCTGTCCGCGCTCTTCCGCGCCAATGCCGGGGTTGGCTCCTGTCAGGTCAATAAATGTAAAGACCGGACGGCCCCATTTCTCGGCAATCTTCATCGCGCGCAGGGCCTTACGGTAGCCCTCCGGATCGGGCGATCCAAATTTGCGCTGGATACGCTCCTTCACCGTGCGGCCTTTGAGGTTGCCGATCACCATCACCTCTTCGCCGTGAAACCGGGCCATCCCGCATGCCATCGCTGCATCGTCGCCAAAGGCACGATCGCCGTGAATCTCGCTGAAGTCGGTGAATATGCTTTCGATAAAGTCCATCGGATACGGACGCTGCGGATGCCGTGCCAGCTCCGTTTTCACCCACGCTGCAGGCGAGGCCTCAGCCACCGCCTGAATCTGCTCAACACTGCCTGCCTGGTCAGTCATAGACGCTGCAAGTCTTACTTTTTGATTGTATGGGTGGAATGGATAGGATACAAACCCAAGAGCATTAAGCCCAAATCTCGAGGATATTTGGTGAAGAATTACTGTTTGGTGCAACGGGAAATGTTGCGATTATAACCAGTCGCCTGAGACTGACATTCCCGCGATGAAAAGCGCACCCCATGTGATCAATTCGGCCAACACCATCAGACTCGTTGCGTACCACCGAAATCCCTTCATGCTCCAAACCCAAAATGCGCAGGATGCGAGAGATCCATATGCGACCGCATCTAAGCACATCGTTGCGAAACGATTAGAATCGCCGGCAATGGTGGGATTGGGATTGGGCCACAAGACTCCCACAACAATAGCCGCCACGAAGAAGAGCACGTGAGTAAGAACAAGCCAGTGATAGGGCTTCCAGAGATGTGTTTGAAGCGGTCGCTGCTTAAATCCCGCCCAGACCAAACTGATGGCGGCGAGAGGGAACGCGAAGCAGACTGGAGGGATAATTATGAACTCCAGAGCCCATTTGGAATAACGTAAGGCTGTATAGGCATGTTCCACAAGGGAATCAGCTTACTACGCTGGCGGCAACACTAAGTGCACTTTTTAGTAATTTGCTAGGGCGAAGTCAGCCGAAGAGTCATTAATCCAACGCTTGCACCATCCCGCGTCCAAGCAACTCCTCAGCACGATCCACAAACGCACGATCCGCCCCAACAGTAACCCCCACAGGCTCCATCATCACGCAGAACTCGCCGCTCCGCTCCAGATTCAGCATCAGCTTCCCCGGTCCCGGTGAAGCCGCAATCATCTGCCGCAATTCAACCAGAGTAGCGTCGCTCGCCCGCTCCAGCAGCACCCGAATCCGGATATGCTGCGGTAGCCGTACTTTCACATCCTCAAGCGCCTGAATCGATGAGATCGCCAGCTTCGGCGCCGCATCTTCTTCAGCGCGGAGCTGCCCGCGGATCACCACCGGCACTTCGATCTTGAGCAGCTCCTTCAATTTCTCGTAATCCTTGGGGAAGCAGATCAGATCGATCTTGCCAGTCGCGTCTTCAAGCGAGGCCTGCGCATAAAGCTCACCCGACCGCTTCGATTTCGCAACCTTCAATCCGACAATCACGCCAGCAATCGCAGTGTCCGGTTCCATGGCCTGCCCGCGCCGCCCATTGCTGGGCGCAGGCTTCGTCTCGAGCGCAGTAGCCGTGTCAATCACGCCGGGAAGATTGCGCAGCTTCTCCGCATACTTGTCCAGAGGATGACCGGAGACGAAGAAGCCGAGCACTTCCTTCTCCGACTGCAGACGCTGGTATTCGTCCCAATCCGGAATATTCGGCAGTTCGTCGGCCTTCGCTGCCGTCGCGGGATGATCGTCGAAGATTCCGAAGAGTCCGTGCTGTCCTGCCGCCATGTCGCGCTGCGTCTTCTGTGCCCGTTCGATTGCCCTGTCCGCCGCCGCAATCAATGGCGCACGGCGGCCAAATGAATCGAGCGCACCGGCTTTGATCAGCGACTCGATCACGCGCTTGTTCATCAGCCGCAGATCGACCTTCTCGCAGAACTCCCAGAAAGAAGCAAAGGTTTTCTTCTGCTCCGCTAATTCCTTCCGGGCTGCCAGAATTGAATCGATTGCATTGCGTCCAACGTTCTTGATCGCTGTCAATCCGAAGCGAATAGCGTTGCCATGCGGCGTAAAATCGGCGTCGCTGAAAAGCACATCCGGCGGCTCTACGCGAATCTCCATTTCGCGGCATTCCTTGATGTACTTGACTACGTTCTCCGGCTTCGAAATTTCCGAGGTCAGCAGCGCCGCCATAAACTCAACAGGATAATGCGTCTTTAAATACGCCGTGTGATAGGCGAGCAGCGCATACGCCGCTGAGTGCGACTTGTTGAAGCCGTATCCTGCGAACTGTTCCATCAGGTCGAAGATCTTCGTGATCTTGTCCTTGGGAAACTTCTTCTCCACCGCGCCCGACACAAAGCGGTCGCGCTGCTTGGCCATCTCCGCAGGATCTTTCTTGCCCATCGCGCGTCGAAGCAAGTCGGCTTCGCCCAGCGAGTAGCCTGCAAGCACGTTAGCAATCTGCATCACCTGTTCTTGGTAAACGATGACGCCCAGCGTCTCTTTCAGAATGGTTTCAAGCGGCGGCAATTCGTACTCGACCTTGCGACGACCCCACTTGCGCTCAATAAAGTCGTCGATCATGCCGCCCTGGATCGGACCCGGCCGATAGAGCGCATTTAAAGCCGTAAGGTCTTCGACGGATGTTGGCTTATACCGCCGCAGCACATCGCGCATGCCGCCTGACTCAAACTGAAAAACACCGGAAGTGAGGGCGCGATGGAATACCTGTTCATAGGTCGTCTGATCGTCCAGCGGAATCGTCGCCATGTCCAGGCTCTCATCCCGGTTGCGCTTAATCAGCTTGAGACAATCGTCGATGACAGTCAGCGTCGTCAGGCCCAGGAAATCCATCTTGAGCAGACCCATCTTTTCGATGGCCTTCATGTCATACGCGGTTACAATTTCGTCGTTCTTGCTGCGCGCCACTGGGACCAGGTCCGTCAACGGACGAGGAGCAATCACCACGCCAGCCGCGTGCACGCCCGCTCCCCGCACCAATCCTTCAAGCTTTTTCGCAGTGTCGATCAGCTCGCGCACCTGCGCATTCGAGTCGTAGGCTTCCTGCAGCGGCGGCGAATCTGTCAGCGCCTGTTCAATGGTGACGCCAATCGTCGTTGGCACCAGCTTGGCAATGCGGTCGACATCTCCATAGGGCATATCGAGGGCGCGGCCTACGTCTTTGATCGCAGCTTTCGCAGCCATCGTGTTGAAGGTGATGATCTGCGCCACCTGTTCGCGTCCATACTTGCGCGTGACGTACTCAATCACCTCGCCGCGGCGGTTCATATCGAAGTCGATGTCGATATCCGGCATCGAGACGCGCTCCGGATTCAGGAAGCGCTCGAAGAGCAGCGCATTCTGCAAAGGATCGATATCCGTAATCTCCATCACATAGCTCACCAGCGAACCGGCCGCCGAACCACGCCCCGGCCCGACGGGAATCCCATGCTCGCGTGCATACTTGATGAAATCCCACACAATCAGGAAGTAGCCGGGAAACTTCATCTGCTTGATGATCGATATCTCGCGCTCAAGACGAGCTTCGTATTCGGAAATGGGCTGCCGGATTAGCCCGCGGTCCTGCAAGTGCCGGATCGAAGTATCGAGCCGTCTCCTGAAACCTTCGCGGCATATCTGCTCGAAGTAGCTGTCGATCGTGTGGCCCGCCGGTACAGAAAACTCCGGAAACGGATTGTCGACTTTGCTCAGCTTGAGCGAACACCGCTCCGCAAACTCCATCGTGCGGCTCACTACCTGCGGAGCATGCGAGAACAGTTTGTCCATCTCCGCGGCGGTCTTCACATAAAACTGGTCAGAATCGAACTTGAAGCGCTTCGGATCATGAATCGAGCCTGCCGTTTGTACGCACAGCAGTACTTCATGCGCATGGGAATCGTCTTCGCAGAGATAGTGACTGTCATTGGTTGCCACGAGCGGAATATCGAGCTCTTTTTCCAGCCGGAAAAGATCGGCATGAATCTTCTTTTCGAGTTCAAGTCCCTGATCCTGAATTTCGAGAAAGAAATTCCCTTTCCCAAAGATGTCCTGATACTGCGCCGCCGTCGTCTTTGCGGCTTCGTACTTCCCTGCCATCAGGTTTTCGCAGAGCTCGCCCGCCAGACAGCCGGAAAAACCGACCAGTCCTGCGGAATGCTCTGCCAGATACTTTTTGCTGATGCGCGGCTTTCGATAAAAACCATGCAGAGACGCCTCGGACGTAATTCGCACGAGATTGCGGTAGCCTTCCTCGTTCTCGGCCAGAACCAGCAGATGGTTGTAATCATCGCCTTGCGGATCCGCGCGGTGATCGTCCTTCTTGCAGATATAAAGCTCGCAGCCCAGAATTGGCTTCACACCACGCTTCTTCGCCGCGTCAAAAAAATGCACCGCCCCGTAAATATTTCCGTGGTCGGTAATGGCAACCGCGCTCTGACCAATGTCGGCCACACGGTTCACCAGCTTGTCCACGTCGCAGGCTCCGTCCAGGAGCGAATAATCGGTATGCAGATGCAGATGGGTAAATTCAGCCATGGATATAGCTATTTTAGTTCCGCTGCGCCGCACGCTTCAGACGAAGCAAAAGCGCAAAACTAGATTGAAATGAGGAAAAGCAGTGACGAAATTGGTACGGGTCAGCGCGCCAGGTACTTCCGCCACTCCTCCGATTCAGCTATCTGTTTGATGAAGGCATTCCGTTCGCGCAAAAAGCTACCTAAATATCGTTTCAGCACCAGAACTTCAATCATCCGTCCAAGAAGCGGGATTGGAGCAGTAAATTCCAGCCGGTCTTCCATCACCGTGCCGTTCGCGTCAGCATAAAAACGGTGCCGGTGCCGAAAGCTGCGAAACACGCCAGACACCATGACATCCTCGAAGAATGTGGGAGCCTCATAGGCCGTAATTTCGCTTGTATGGCTCAGCATGATGCCAAAATGCCTGCCGCGCCATGTAACGCGCTCGCCAAGTCCAATCAGCCCGGAGGTTACACCTGCAACTGCACGCTCCTTCGTTTGTGCGGTGCTGTCCTGATGAAGATCGATGTTCAGCGATAAATAAAAGCACCGCTCGATAGGAGCATGTATCCAGGTACTCTCTTCCATGGAAACCATACTCGTTTTGAATTTGCCCTTTCATTACTTGTAGAAAGTAATGTTATTGGCCGCTGCAAACGCCGTCGCTTTCTTCGAGATCAGGCTCATTTTTCCGCCCTGGTTGCCAGAGCATCGTGGACATTGCGGGCGCAACTCCTGCCGAGGCGGCTTGCGACCGGCAAGCCCCAAAAACTCCATAACTTTGCCCATATACGATGTGCAGAACTCTTGCGGCCACGTATGGTCCGCGTGGTATGCCAGTACTGCATAGTCATGAGTCGGATCGCTGTGGCATCCAATTCTTTCGCCGATCGCCTGAATTCTTTGCCCCTCCACCGCTGTCACAATTCGTCCACTGGCAGGAATGCATGTTTGCCCTTTCTGCGCCCGGGTCACCCCCGAAGTCAGGTTTAAGACATAGAGCAATTCATTGCGGTCCGCTTCCAGCCATCTCACGATCTCGCCTTCTGTCATCGTGTTCAGCTTTCGCACCAGTGCGGATTGCTGTGACGAGCAAGCGTGGCATTGCGGGAAAAGCACCTGCTTGCCGCTGGTAAATGCATCATCTCCAGAGAGCTTGCCTAATGCAGCTCGCGCATGCTTTTTCAGTTCGGTTGGAGGAAAGTGATCGCCAATCCATGGCTGGTCGGCATCGATTTCGACGTGCGTATTGCACGTGTGGCATCCGTGCACCACGCCAATCTCATTGACATCCGCCTTCATCTTCGGCGTTAAAGAAAAGTTGTTGAACTCAACGACGACGCCAGTACCACCCCACGCGGGATGGCTCTGATTCGAATCGATTTCGTCTTCCAGCAGCTTCTTCAACTCATGCGCAAGCGGATTGGGGGCAGCGAGAGTGGCCATTTGCTTTCCTTTGTTCAACTGAGATAGACAGCAACTGCAAATGAAAAAGCTGAAGTGAACGAAACAAACGTTCCCTTCAGCTTGATGAGTGCGTCGCTACGTCTATCTGTTAAACACGGCCTCAGTCGTAATATTCCAACCCAAGGTGCGTAATCAAATCCTCACCCATGATGTGCCGCAGGGTATTCTTCAGCTTCATCGACTGGATGAACAAATCGTGCTCCGGATACAGCCCCTCCGCCGTCATCGGCGACTTGAAGTAGAAACTCAGCCACTCCTGGATGCCGAGGTGCTTCAACTCCGGAGTGCGCTGTGCCAGATCGAGGAAGAGCACCAGATCGAGCGCAATCGGCGCGGCCAGAATCGAATCGCGGCAGAGGAAATCGACCTTGATCTGCATCGGATAGCCCAGCCATCCGAAAATATCGATGTTATCCCAACCCTCTTTATTATCACCACGCGGCGGATAATAGTTAATGCGAACCTTGTGGTAAATGTCCTTATATAGATCAGGATAAAGCTCTGGCTGCAGAATAAAGTCCAGCACCCCCAGCTTCGACTCTTCCTTCGTCTTGAAAGACTCCGGATCGTCCAGCACCTCACCATCGCGGTTGCCGAGAATATTCGTCGAGTACCACCCCGAAATCCCCAGCATGCGCGCCTTGAAGGCAGGAGCAAGCACGGTCTTGATAAAGGTCTGCCCGGTCTTGAAGTCCTTGCCGCAGATCGGAGCGCCTGTCAGTTTTGAAAGCTGCTGCATGCACGGCAGATCGACGGTAAGGTTCGGCGCGCCATTCGCAAACGGAATGCCTTCCTTGAGAGCGGCATAGGCATAAATCTGCGAGGGCGCGATGTTTGGATCGTTATCGACCAGTCCTTTTTCGAACGACTCAATCGTCGCATGCACCGCCGAAGGCTCAAGAAAAATCTCTGTCGATCCGGCCCAGAGCACCACCACGCGATCCACCGTAGCCTTAAACGCCTGAATATCCGACCGCACCTGCTGCGCCAGATCACACTTGCTCTTGCCCTGCTTCACATGGGTGCCGTTCAGGCGCTTTACATAGTGCTGATCAAAGACCGCAGGCATCGGCTTGATGGTTTCAAGAAACGGCTTGATGCTCTCCAGATGATCTCGGTCGAGAACCTGGGCCGTCTTCGCCGCCTCGTACATGTTCTCTGGGAAAATATCCCATCCGGTAAAGACCACGTCGTTCAGATCGGCAATGGGAGCAAAATCCTTGATCAGCGGCGTGCGGCCGTCGGTTCGCTTGCCCAGGCGGATGGTCCCCATCTGCGTCAACGATCCAATGGGCTTCGCCAGCCCTTTGCGCACTGCCTCGACCCCGGCAATCAGAGTCGTTGCCACCGACCCCATGCCGACCGTCATTACTCCCAGTTTTCCTTTGGCTGGCTGAACTTTTGATCCTGCGGTTGCTGCCGACTCTGCAGCGGCGTTCTGGCCGCTGTCTTTAGACGTAGACATTCCTGCTTAACCCGTCCTTCTATCAGATGAAAAATGTTGGCTGTATCAAACTACCTAGTCTCTGCCTTCGGCGCATGCTTTGGCAAATTGGACAGTCTCAATGGTAGTTTGCATGGTGCGAATGGAAGCGCCATGAAGCAGATGGTAAAACGGTGTCCGTAGCAGACGATTTCCGTGGGGACAACCACGGTTGCCACCAGCGCCCTGCGTCATGCCTCTTCCAGTCGCACGCGATTCTTCCAGTGCGTCCATACAAACCAAATCACGCCAGCCAGAATGATCGCCTCCACGGCAATGTGATAGCGATGATAGACGGCCTTAAAGCGCGGATCAGTCTCCCAAGCCTGCCCCAACCGCATGCCGACATACGCCAGCGCAAAACACCACGGCCATGAACCGATAAAGGTGTAAATGTGGAACCGCAGCTGCGGCATTTTTGCGATCCCGGCGGGGAGCGCAATAAATGTACGAACGATTGGCAGCAAGCGCCCGACGAAGACCGTAATCCCGCCATAGCGGTTGAAGAAGTGCTCTGCCCGCTCCAGGTCGTGATGGTTCAGCAGCACAAAGCGGCCATATCTTTCGATGAAAGGCCTTCCGCCCAGTGCACCAATCCAATACGCCACCAGAGATCCCAGATTGCAACCAATCGCTCCAGCCGTCGCCACCCAGATCAGGCTGAGCTGACCTCTGTACACCAGGTAGCCGGAAAACGGCATGATGATCTCCGACGGCAGGGGAATGCACGCCGACTCAATGGCCATCAACAGGACAATTCCGGCATAGCCGGTGGCGGAAATCGTAGCAATGATGAAGGAGGCAAGAACGGCCAGGATTTTTTCGGTCATTCATGTCGAGTATACCTGCCCGCATCTAAATCTCCATGAAACTCCGCCCTGTCCAATGCCGGCCGGAAGCCGGCGAAGTGTTTCCCGTCATTGATCGCAACCGCTGCGATGGCAAACAGGACTGCGTTGCTGTCTGTCCTTTTGACGTCTTCGCCATGCAACGCATCACCGCGTTTGACATCGTAGCCATGCCCGTCCAGCCGCGCAAAGCACACAAACTTATCGGAAAATGGCAGGCCTTCACCGTGCAACCGGAAGCATGCCACGATTGCAATCTATGCGTCGTCGCCTGCCCTGAAGATGCGATCAGGCTCGTTCGAAGCATCGCCGAAAAAGTCGGAGGTTAACGCGGCAGACTGTTCTGCCGCGTAGAAATCAGCCGATCCGCCGCTCATCCCGGCGCAGTGCGTACCAGAGCCCGCTTCCGACAAAGAGCACGGCCAGTCCCACACCTTCAATCGTGGCATTGAGCGACTTGGCATCCAGCCCCGGCAAGATCATCCCGCCGTGTCCAGCCAGCGAGTGCAACCCCCAAACGACAAGAACCGCGGCATAGATCACACCCGCAATTTGCAGAATACGCAGAAAGCGCGTGGCCCGCGCCAGCGCTGTCATCCGCCGGTGCCGCTCGGCTGCCGCCCACACCAGCGCAGACGGTGGTGGAATATGCCGCGCAGCCAGATCGCTCGCATCCTGACGCAACGCCTTCGCCACCACCTCGGCCTCACGGCAAGCCGCACAGCTTTTCCGGTGATTGATCAAGGTCTCAGACCACGCGCCCGTTTGCAGTGCCCGAATCGTCTCGTTTTCGTATCCGCATCGCATCGCATTCATCTCGTTTCCATGGTACCGGGCTTCAGGAGCCCGGCAGCATGCCGGCGTGCGCGAAAAAGCAGCAGCCGGATGCTCAGTGCACTCAAGCCCGTAGCCTCGGCAATCTCGGTGTGGCTCATGCCTTCTACGTAGGCCAGCCATAAAAGCTGGCGCGCGCGTGGCTTGAGCGCCTGCATCACCCGGCGAACATCCATCGTCGCCGCCGGATCTTCCCCTGCACAGGCAACATCAACAATCAGTTCTCCCTGCTCATCGCCGTCGAAAGCACTCTCGCCGTGCCGCCAGCGGTCGCGCAGCAGGTTGGTGGCAATGCGGAAGAGATAGCTGCGCGTCTCTGCCTCATTCATCGCCAGTTCGCTACCTCCCGCCTTGCGCCTGAGAAACCGGCAATAGGTCTCCTGAAGCAAATCGTCGGCAATGTCGCGCCGGCCGGAGACTCGCAGCAAATACGCCCAAAGCGGGCGAGCCGTAGCGTCATAGATCAACTGAAACGCGGCTTCGTCGTGCGCCGATGCCTCCCGGCTCGCGCTTCCGGCATAATTCGTAATGGATTCCGCCAATGTCATCCGTAAAGACTTCTACTCGCTACGCACGCGGGCCGCGGTCAAACAACCCGAAAGACCGCGAAAGAAAGAACGACGCTGCCGCCGCCACGCCGAAGCCCACTCCAAGCGCAATCGCTAGCGTTCCGAAGATGGTGAAAGCCTCATCGGAAAATGGAAGCTTCGACCGCAGCACCAGCAGCGCCACCCCAAAAGCAGTGATGATGATGGCCGCCTGCGTGCTGCTGAGGATACGTTCATACGGCGTCACTCGTTCCGTGCTCAACCCTTCCACAAACTGCTTACCGGCCGGCGTCTCCACATAGGCCAGCAGGCTCTGGCTCGTGTCCAGCCTCTGCAGCAGCCGCGACTGAACGTCGGCCTGAAACTTGGCGATCTTGTAGCGGCGAATCGAGGAAAAAAGAACCCAAACGATCCACCCAATCATGAAAAATAGGCTGGCTGGTATAAGAATGTTCTGCAACATGTGCAATCTCCCGTGCGTATTTGCTGCGTACACCCGGTAAAACGCGGCAAAGGTCGGAATGGTTAACAGTGCGCAGAGAAAAATTACCGGCAGGGATGCACGCCAATCCCCTGCACCTGTTCTGGCGCGAAGTGCACCCATCTGGACAGCCGCCCCGAGCGAAGCCGAAAAGACAAATCCCCTGCTAGCATTGGAAGAGAGATCAGGAGTTCATCATGGCCGACACGATTACCGTTCCCGCCGGACATACCAGTCCCACACCAGCCCCGGCAAAATCTGAAGAGAAGAAGATCCAGCGCCAGATGATCGGCTTCAACTTCTTCAAAGTGCTGCCTGAATGGCGCCGACTCCCCGCGGCAGAGCGTGCCGAGCACAAACGCCAGTTCGCCGAAGTCATCAAGCGCTGGAACAAGCCCGGCGAGATGCTCAATCTCAGCTACTCCACCGTGGGCCTGCGCGGCGATGTGGACATGGTCCTCTGGCGCATCTGCTACTCGGTCGACGATCTCAACCAGATGATGTCGGAGCTGATGGCCACCTCGCTCGGCGGCTACCTCACCACGCCGCATAGCTTCCTGTCGATGACCAAGCGCTCCCAGTATCTGATCGGACACGAGCACGAAGGCCAGGCCGACTCGCGCGGCTTCCTGCGCCCCGGCGGCCAGAAGTACATCTTCATCTACCCCTTCTGGAAAACCCGCGCCTGGTATCTGCTCCCCATGGAAGAGCGCCAGCGCCTCATGAACGAGCACATCCGCGTCGGCCATCTCTATCCGCGCGTCAAGCTCAACACCACCTACTCCTTCGGCATCGACGACCAGGAATTCGTAGTAGCCTTTGAGTCCAACTTCCCCGAAGATTTCCTCGATTTAGTCCAGCAGCTCCGCGAAACCGAAGCCAGCGCCTACACGCTACGAGACACGCCCATCTTCACCTGCATCCGCATGACCCCGGAAGAGATGCTGGATCGGCTGGGATAGGCAAATCTTGCAGAACTCAATTCACACCACCGCAACGCCCAAAGAGTTGTCATCCTGAGCGGAGCGCGAAGCGCGCAATCAAAGGACCTGCTATTTCGCCTCGATCAGCACGAAAAAGGGTGCCCCATACTGACGAAGTCAGGGTTGGAAAGCACGAATCTCAACATCACTCAGGGTTATCATCTCCAAAGAATTTGTAATCTCCCAAACGCAAGAGTGGTGTAGTTCTTCGATGGCTGCTACTTGCTCCCGTCATCCCGATAAGCATCTTTATGACAATGATGGGAGAGGTCGGACTAGGATTCGGTGCCGGTGTTTTTGTGCTGGCGTACTTACTCGCTGTACCCTTGTTTCTTTTGAATTTGATCTCAGCGAAGTGGGGATTCATCGGAGCTTTTTTGCTCCTGGTTCTCAACTATGTTCCCCGAGCAATTCAAAACTGGCCGCAAGTAAATCCCTTCGCGTTAATGAACGCGAGGGGAGACCGGCTTCTAGTTATCATTTTCGTCCTGAATTTGCTGGCAGGTATCGCGCAGAAAATCATCGAGTCTCGTAAAAAGATTACACATCTTACGTTGTCCGATTAAGCAGCAATCTCATGCACTCCGCAACCGAGCCTCAGCAATCGCCTCCGATATCACTTCATCCTTCACCCCATGCCGTCGCAAACTCTCAGCCAATATCTGCACCTGAGAATTCTCCATCCGGGCAAGATCTTTTCTAAGCCCCTGCCCAATGTAAGCCCGAATCAACGGCTGATATCCGGAGAACCCTAGCGCCGGAGCAATCTCCTTCAGATCCTCGATCACATCTTCCGGAAGACGCATGCTGATGGTCGTCATCGCACGGTCTTTCCGCAGCCGATTCTTGATGCGTTCACTCATCTTCATATTTCCTCCGTTCCGCTGTTGTAGCTGCGCGCGCCGAAATAATCCGGATCGTATCTTCCTCACGCAGAATGTGGACGACGAATAACAGATCCCAATCCTCAGTCATCCCGATGGCCGCCTCGCGTTCGTCCTCTGCCGTTCCCGCATCGTCGAGCATGACGAAAGGATCAAAGAAAACCTCGCCTTCTCAAACGAGACGCCATGCTTGCCAACATTAGTCGTTGCTTTTTCCGAATCCCAAACAAAGCGCTGGCCCTGATAAAGGAAGACGATATCCATCGAGAATACGTATATACATTATATATACATTCGTCAATCTACAATAAAAGCCAATCCTGAAGAAGGCACGAAGCAACCGCACACCCGAACCATGACGACAAGAAGAGACTTCTTCCGCCTGGCCGCCGAAACCACAGCCTTGGCCATGCTCCCCGCCAGCCACATCGCGAGCGCCGAACAGACCCAACAGCCGCGCAGTATCCACCGCGAAAAGCCCCTTCTCGACCTACAGCAGCAATTCGTGGACCTGCGCTTCGGCATGTTCCTGCACTTCAACATGGCGACCTTCCAGGACCGCGAATGGGGCGATCCCACCTCATCGCCCGAGCTCTTTAACCCCACCGCGCTCGACACCGACCAGTGGGCCGCAGCTGCGCGATCCGCAAAAATGACCTGGGGCTGCCTCACCACGCGCCATCACGACGGCTTCTGCATCTGGCCCACTAAAACCAGAGCCGCCAGCGTCCGCCAGACATCGCACCAGACCGACGTCGTCCGCGCCTATGTCGACTCCTTCCGCAAGGCAGGCCTGCGCGTCGGCCTCTACTATTCGATCCTCTCGCTGCGCGACGATATCCGCCACTTCAACGTCACTCCGCAAAAAGTACAGCTCATCAAGGACCAGCTCACCGAGCTCTTCACCAACTACGGCGAGGTCGACATCCTCATCACCGACGGCTGGGACGCGCCCTGGAGCCGCATCACGTATGAGGAAGTGCCTTTCCGCGAGATCTACGAGCACATCAAGAGCCTGCAGCCCAACTGCCTCATCTGCGACTTGAATGCCAGTCAGTACCCCGCCGGCGGCCTCTACTATTCCGACGTGAAGGCCTTCGAGCAGAACGCCGGGCAGAAAGTTCCGCAACAGAGTGACGTGCCGGCACTCTCCTGCGTGACCATCACCGAAGGCTGGTTCTGGAAGCAGAAGGACATAGACGGCCCGCTCAAGCCCACCGCCACAGTCGTCGACGAGTGGCTCGTGCCGCTCAACCGCCGCCACTGCAACCTCATCCTCAACGCGCCGCCAACGCGCGAAGGACGTCTCGCACCCAACGTTGTCAGCCGCCTCGAAGAAATCGGCAAAGCATGGCAAAACCACGGCCCGTCCCACAAACTCAGCGAGCACGTCGTCATCACCACGCGCAATCTGGCAACCGGCAAGCCGAGCCACGCCAGTTCCTACCCAGACACCGTAGGCCCGGACGAAGCCAACGACGGCAACTTCGCCTCCATCTGGTATCCAGACGAAGGCCAGACTTCAGGCTGGGTAGAAATCGATCTGACAAAAGAAGAGCGCTTCAACGTCGTCGCTCTAGTCGAACCCGTCGGACGAGGGGACAACTACCAGCAAAGCCGCATCAAGAGTTACCGGTTCCAGCGCTGGGACGGCGCAAACTGGGTCACCGTAGCCGAGGGCGGGGTCCCCGCACCGACAACCATCCAATGCATCACTCCGGTATCAGCCCGCAAAGTCCGCCTCGCATTCGAGTGCAGCGCAGACTCCCCGCACATCGCAGAAATCGGCATCTATAACGAGCCATATACTAAACCACCTTCACGTGTTGGAGCGCCCTGAAACCCAACGCAAAACCCGGCTCAAATCATCCGGATCGATGAATAAAACATAGGCTGCCAACACATCCCACTGGAACATCGGGAGGTTGAATGCATATTCCAGAAACAGGTGAAAGCACAATCCCAACAGCAGCAACGGGTATCGAAAGCGCCTGAACCAGATCAAAATGCCGAGTGAAAATTCCAGAGCGAGGGTCAGCCTGCTCCCGATTTTCAGTATGACGACACTCTTAATCCAGGCCGGCAATGGGAACCGCTGAATGTCGCGGAGATGGAAGACATAATAAAGTGCAGTTCCATCGAGCCACGCCGCTCCCTTCAGCTTCCACAAGAACGAAGTGAAGTAAAGCAATGCAAGCTCAAACTGGATCATCCGCTGCGCCCACGGCGCTCGTAGTGGCGCTGCCTCCGTCTTTCCTCTGCGGAGACGAATCCAGTGATCCACTGAAAGCAATGCTCCGGCCGGAGCAAACATAAGAAAGAACCCGGCAACACGCAGAAATTTGTCACCGCCGTGAGTCATGAAAAGCGCTCTTTGCTGAAGTGAATTGACGCAGAGAAATACGGCTACGCTGCTCACCCGAGTCCACAACCCAATCGTCAGCAGCACTGCAAACAACAGCGCGATCCAGAAAAACCACTCAACCCAGCGATCGCTTTGCGGCAACAGCCCAAACAGATTCAGCCGGAGGCCTGGCTCCACGCGATGCATCGTTGACTCTGAAACCCACGAGTGCGTGCCGAACCACTCCAGCCAATCCGAATGCAACAGGATGATCGTTACCGCAACGCAAATGCCATAGAGAATGCGAAACACGGCAATGCAAATCGGAGATTCCGGCGTAAAGAAGAAGCAATCCCACCATCTGGCTATCTTTTCGAGAATCATTGAAGGTCCGCCGGCTCGATGTAATCTTCGTAAAGCACCTCCGGCTTCGGCTCCAGCTGATTTCCATCGTCTGACCACGGCGTCATCTGGGTCTCATACTTCAGCAGAATTACCTTTTCTGGCGGGTCGTTAGGATCGTTATAGAAACGTGCGATGTGGTTCACTACATCTGCCAGCAACAGCGGATTCTGATCCTCCGTTAAGTTCTCTGCCAATTTTCGATATCGCTCCTTACGATATCGCTCTCCGAAGCTAAGCTGATCCATCCGAGGATAGCTCCAGATGTAGATATGGTGATGTGTCGTAATGACGATAGCTTTGAGGTAGCGGTTTTTCAGGATTGGCTTGGGCGCAAACATGTCCCATCGCTGAAAAAGGCCTGTCCATCGCATATAAGGCGCAATCATCTCTCTGCCTTGCACGATGGAAGGCAGATCATAAGGAATAGCCCAAAGAGTGATACCTATCAGATGAAACAGGATGAAAGCGCTTATCAGCTTTCGACGGAAGCCTGACCGGGCAGAAACAGCAATGCCGCCGCCACTGTTTAGTCTGGGCACACTTTCTTTCTTCTGCTGGTCTTTATTCAGCACGTTCTCTTTCTATCAAGTCAATCGAGATACCGCCATATGCCTGACGCTCGATCTGCTCGCTTCGCTCACCTGAAAACGCAACGTTATGAAAATCCCCAGCTGCCGCACAGTATTGTCCAATAGTCGCATGGCCTCGCCTTCTTGGCATTCCCGATACATTTTGCGGTAAAACAATCTAGACCCTATGCCTGCGAAGAAAGCAACCCCCAAAACACCCGCGAAAAAGTCCAACATGAACGCCGCCCTTGCCAAACCAGCCAAGTCGCCTGCCAAACCCAAAGACACCTTCACCCCCAAGCGCGACCTCGCCCCCGAGCGGGTAACCGAAATCCTCAAGCGTCTCGCCGCCACCTACCCGAACGCCGAATGTGCCTTGCACCACCGCAATGCATGGGAACTGCTCGTCGCGACCATTCTCTCAGCGCAATGCACCGACGTGCGCGTCAACATGGTCACACCTGAGCTCTTCCGCCAGTTCCCCACTCCAAAGGCCATGTCTGAAGCCTCACAGCCGGCGCTCGAAGAGCTGATCCGCTCCACCGGCTTCTACCACAACAAGGCAAAATCCATCCTGGGCGCAGCCAAAAGGATCGCCACCGAATTCTGCGGCAAAGTCCCGCGGACGCTGGCCGAGCTGACCACCGTCCCCGGAGCCGCCCGCAAAACCGCCAACGTGGTTTTAGGCGTAGCCTACGGCCTCGCCGAAGGCGTCGTCGTCGATACGCATGTCCTGCGTATCTCCCACCGCCTGCACCTCACGCAGGCCACCGAGCCGAAACAAGTCGAGCAGGACCTGATGAAGATCATCCCCAAAGACCACTGGATCGCCTACTCGCACGAAATCATCCACCATGGCCGCCAGATCTGCATCGCCCGCAAACCGAAGTGCGCCGACTGCACCCTCGAAACCGTTTGCACCTCAGGCGACAAGACATGGTCTAGCGGCAAGACGTGGCCCAACGATTAAGAATTTCGGGATGGAAAGCCCACTTGTCCGATCTGCGGACAAGTGGGCTTGCAACGACTGTCTTGGCATCGCCCGCAAAGTCGAATCAGCACTGATACTTAGCCTCACCGGTGCGTCCCTCGTCCGCGACGGCGTCAGCGCGAACGGGTGTTGGCCAGAGCCCGAAGGATGGTGCGGGTGTTCTTGTTCATGACCTGACGAAGATACATCGTGAGAGCGAACATCAGGACCAGGAAGAAAAGGTCGACGCGCAGGATTGAATGAAGGAGTCCGCCCAGCGTCTCTGGCGGGAACATGTGCATGTGCATCCAGACAAAGACGACGATGGCGAGAATGACGAGCACGCCGACGATAATGCGCGAGAAGCGTTCGGACCTGTCCGCGTCTGCAAGAGCTTGCTGGACGAAGGCGATTTCCGCGTTGGTATTTTCGGAGTTGGGTTGCTGATGTTCGGGACTCATGCCGGTTTCCTTTCGGTGGTGAGGTGTTTGCGAAGGGTAGTGACTCCGTAATTAAGGCGTGACTTGGCGGTACCGATCGGAATATCCAGGATGACGGCACTTTCTTCGAGGGAGAGGCCGTGCTGGTAGTGGAGCAGGAGGACCGCTCGGCTGGCTGGTGAAACGTAGCTGAGAAGATTCAAGAAGACCTCGTCGGGCAGCTCGCCGAGACTCGGATCCAGTACGGTGAGCTGTTCCGCTGACACGTCGTCGAGAGGCTGCCAGCGGCGAGCGCGCTTGAGATGGGAAAAAGCAACGCGCGAGGCGATGCGGAAACTCCACGGACGAAAGACGGCGGGTTCACGCAGGAACCGGAGCTTGCGAAATATCTGAATTGAGGTCTCTTGCAGAATATCGTCGGCGAGGGTAATGCCGGCCAGACGGATGATGTAGCGGCGCAGCGGCCCGTAGATGTCATGGAGAAGCTGTTCCAAAGCGGCCCGATCGCCGCTTTTGGCGAGAAGGACAAGCAGGGTCTGGTCGGATCTCGGGGACTCCTTTATGTGAGTTGCGTTGTCCATACTTTGAGAGAGCCGTTGGGGTAAATGAAAGTTCGGTTCCGGCGAATAAATAATTATCACCACGTGAGACGCAGCAGATTCTTCTCGATGTTGGATTCAAACTAACCCACTACTAAACTCCACCCGTACAATAAACTCGAATGAAGCGCCTTGCCCTCACTCTCCCGCTGATCCTATCTTCCGCTCTCGCGGTTGCCCAGCAACCTGAGAACGCGACCTCCACCACCCTCACCGTCAGCTCTACGCTCGTGCAGGTGCCTGTGCAGGTCAAAACAAAATCGGGCAAGAACGTCTACGAACTCGCCCCTGACAACTTCCTCGTCACCGACAACGGCATTCCCCAGACCATCACCCTCGACGACGACACCGGCTCCCAGCCGCTCGCCCTCGCCGTCGTCGTCCAGACCGGAGGAGCCGGCGCAGCGCACATCGCGGACTATCAAGGTCTGGGCGCCATTCTCGACGCCATCCTCGGCAACGTCGATCATCTCGTTTCCGTCGTCGCCTTCGACAGCGGGCCGCATCTCCTGCAGCCCTTCACTCCCGATACGGCGTTAGCCACCAGACAGCTCAACAATCTCCAGCCCGGAAACAACGGCGCAGCCATCCTCGACGGAGTTGCCTTCGCTGTCGCGCAGCTGCGGCAGCAGCCGGCAAATTACCGCCACGCCATTCTTCTCTTCAGCGAAACTCTCGATCAGGACAGCAACACCACTCTCGAAGAAGCGCTGCGTCTCATCAGCAACACCAACACCACCATGTACAGCTTCGCCTTCTCGAGCACGCACTCCGCTGTCCGGCATGAACAGTCTAAGTTCAATCAAGGCGAACCCGGCCCAACGCACGGCTGCTTCAGTCGCGAAGGAGCCGACGCCGAATACGAGGGCCACTACAGCAAGCAGGTGCTCGACTGCATCAGTCAGCTGGCTCCGCCTGTGCGCCTCGCCACCATGGCCTTCGTCGCTGCCCGCAATGGACTCCGCACCAACACCGCCGAATCTATCGCGCAGCTCACCGGAGGCGAATTCGCCCACTTCAGCAACGCCAAAGAGCTGCAAAAGAGCCTCGTCGCCGTCTCTAACGACGTGCCGAATTTCTACCTGCTCAGCTTCCACCCGCAACCGCCCACTCCGGGCATGCACACTCTTCGCGTGGAGCTCAAAGATGACCCGCACTTTGAGCTAAAGGCCCGCAGCGCCTACTGGATCGACGAGGCTAAGTAACAGCAGGG